>Ga0310697_10000608_pt1 | contig 46623 bp, 34 predicted proteins | sample 172DNAGHGlowgp2_FD_203883 | JGI IMG/M metagenome (GOLD analysis project Ga0310697, IMG submission 203883) | Sheep rumen microbial communities from Palmerston North, Manawatu-Wanganui, New Zealand - 1728 DNA GHGlow gp2 (v2) (version 2) | ecosystem: Host-associated > Mammals > Digestive system >...
ATTTTACTTTTTTATATTTGGTAGTGGGTAGGAGAATCGAACTCCTATTGCGGGAATGAAAATCCCGAGTACTAACCGTTATACGAACCCACCAAACTTGGGATTGCAAAGGTAGAAATTTTTTTTCAGCTTCCAAAATTTTTTTGGAGAATCTTTGCAATACCCGTAAAAATTACTGTACAGTTATCTCCAGAGTCACCTTTGTCGTGCGGCCATTTTCAAGTTTTACTGCAGCTTCGACCGTATGGGAACCGGCGGTGAGAGTCACGGAAGCCGAAGTTTTCTTGCTGCCGTCGAAATACCATTCCACAGAGCTGTAGGGCCTTGTGGTGCTCTCCTCGAGAGCGAAGGTAAAGCTGCTTCCTGCACTGTACACTCCGTTTCCGGGATTGGCGATCACGGGATAGTCGATGGCCGTAGGCTGCACCGGCACGCTCACCGTGAAAGTGGATTTCTGGGAGCTGAAGGCAATATTGCTGAGGACATAATCCGATTCCACTCCGTTCCAGCTCTTGGCAGTATATGTTGTCACGCTCTGGCTGCCGGGGAACACCATGCTGGCGCTGCTGTATTCGTAGTCAAGATTATCCTGTTCGTCTGAAGGGATAACATAAAAGCAGGGATGCTTGCCGTTCTCGTTGATGGAATTGGTTTCTTCCCAGTTGGACCAAAGCTCTGACGCTTTAACCGAGGTGTTTGATCCATAGGCGTCAATGATTTTTACCTTGCGTGAAGATTTGTCTACATGGTACACCACAAGGCCGTGACCGTCGATACCTGAATCCCAGCCCTGGGAACCGCGGCACTCATAAACGAAATACTCGCCGTTCTGATCGGTAGGAGTCTTGTAGGCAACAGTCTGTCCCTGATCGGGCCTGTAGGCGGGAATGGTCACGGAACCGGATGTTGTGAACTCCTGATATGCATCGGATTCGTTAACCCAACCCAGGAGGATACGCTCCTCGGTGTTGAAGTAAGGCGGAGTGCGGCTGGAGTTGTTGTAGGCACCGTCGCACATGGTGGAGAAGTCATAGAGGCCGCCTGTGTAGCTGTTGGTGTCATAGTCAGTGTCGTAGAAGTCCGGAAGGCCCATCGCATGGCCGAACTCGTGACATACGGCACCGATGCCGTCCAGCTTGTCGGCAAGGTCGCCCTGATTGGCAAGCTCGTTGGAACAGGCATACTTATACAGATTCACATCGTCAAAAGTACCCTCAACGTAGTACTGGTGGGGCCAGATGGTGTTTGAACCGCCGCCGTCGGCCTCGCCGTAGCCGGCATAAATCATGAACACCATGTCCACGTAGCCGTCATTATCGCTGTCGTACTGGGAAAAATCTATCTGATTATCGAGCTTTTCGCAGCCCTCCAAAACAGCTTCTTCCGCGTGTTGGTCATAGCCCTGAACGCCATTGATGTTCTTGCCGTAATAGCTCATATTGTTATCCAGGGTGACGGGGCCATAGACATCGAAAATGGGCTCGAAGTAGCCGTTGGAACTGGCATAATAGAAATCACGCGCCGATCCTGTTGCCCCGTTGCCGCTGTAACCTTTGTCATTGAGCATAGAGGTGACAGCCGCATTTACGTTAGCCGTCTTGAAATCTTTGTCCTGGAAGGCGCAAAGGATTACAAGGAAGTGCTTCTGGCCGACGGCCACATGACCTGAGGTCTTCGCGGCCATCTTGTTTCGCCTCTGAATCATTGCCTGGCGACGGATACGGGCAACGGCAGCGACAGATTCGGGAGTTACGCCCACGGCCTCACGATAGAAGCCGTCCTCCCCCATCTCGATAACTTTGCCGGAGGCATCTGTCATCCAGTGGCCCCATTCGTCTCCGTGGATGCGGACCATTATGGTGCTTCCGTCGGGCTGGGTAAGCTTGACCATGCCGGGGTATGCAGGCCTTGCCTGGAGGGAAACGGCCATGACGGCCATAATGATTATACCAAATATCTTTTTCATAATCATTTACTTCCTTATAATTACACCGCGTCCCTTGTCATCCCCTATCCAGACTTTTCCGCCTTCGTCCTTGAGGACTGACATTGAATAGCTCTTGGAAAGGGTGGAAACGCTGTTCTTCTTCCAGTCTACCTGTATTGTTGCGGCCGACCCGATAGTCATGTCGCTGCTATATCCGGTGATTTCCACCTGCTCTTTGGCCGAAGGGTTCACGATTGCAAAAGTAAGTGCATTACCGTTGTATTCGCGGATGTACTGATTCTTACCGGCCTCGTAAGTACGGGTATTCGTTGTCGAAAGATAGAAACCTGGCGTTTCGTATTGGGTTACAGGCTCGGCCGGGGTGCTGCTGCCAGAAAGGCGGAAGATTGCGACGGGCTTCTGGCCGGAAGCATAGCAGGCGAAAACAGGGCTGCCGTTATTGGGATTGTAACGAAGAACATTGCGGGCACCGGCTCCGGCAGTTATTGCGGCATCACCGCTGCCATTCACCGAAATTGTCCAGGTAGCGTTGCTGGTGACTGATTTAACTGTAAGAAGCTTGTTCTTATCACCACTCGCATTTGCAAGATAACCATCGTCAACAGACAGATTCCAGGCATCTTCTTCGCCTTCCAGGGTGATAATCTGGACGTCACCCGACAGTTCGTCGGCATAAATGACGTCATCGGAGATGGTTACCGACGTGGCTCCCCTGTTATTATTATTCTGGCTTGTGCTTATTGCCATGGATGCCTCCACGTTCACGATAATGATCTGGTCCCCCGCCTCAAGTTCCGAAGCATCAGTCACAAGAGTATATTCCGAACCGGCAGGTGCAGGCGGGGTCGGGCTCTTTCCTGCCTGCTTCACCGTAAGGGTCTGTTTAATATCGCCCGAGGAGAACTCCACGCTACCGCTCCTTTCAGAAGTGCTTTCGTTAGCGGTCACTTCCAATGTAAAACTCTTTTCCTCCAGGCCTTTTGTAACAGGAGAAACAGTAATCCAGGGCACTGACGATTTTGCAGATACGGTCACGTTGGCGCTGAGTACCACCGTCTGGGACTGAGCTTCGGCCGAAACGTCAATGGAAGAAGCCGCGATCACGATTGCGTCTTTCTGCAGCTGAGTGATATTCAGGGTAACTTTCACATCCCCTTCATCGTAAGTAACTGTCGCCGTGCGGGAATCATAGCTTGTATTCTCCGAAATCACAAGGTTCTTTCCGGACACTTTAACCCAGCTGGTCTGGCTTGTCACCTTTATATTGGTGGCGGCCTGATTAAGGGTGATAGTACCGCCTGCGCTGTCAACGGTTTCCTCGTCGGTGCGGGTTCCGGGCTCTTCCGGTTCTTCCGGATCATCAGGACCTTCCTCACCAACGTGAAGGACCTTCACGAAACTGCTTCCGTCACTGCCAAGGGCCACCAGGAGAACTTTCCCCTTGGCCGAAGCCGAAGTAATAGTGAGCGTACCCTTATTGTTCTTCGGAGTGGAGAAAACCACCTTCCATCCTTCGGGTTCGTACGAATCAAGAGTATAATTGACCCCAGTCGGAACCTTTACTTCGTAAGGAGTGCTGGCGGTGGCACCGCTCCTGAGCTTTGCAAAAGCGCCTGAATCGACAATGATCTGGAGTTTCACATCCTGAACGGCCTTGGGAACGGTAATCGTCTCTCCGCCGGCAAGAGTGAACACTACGACATCATCTGCACTGGCATCAACGTCTGCTATGATGCAGGTGGTTTCGGTAACGGCATCGCCCACGTAGGTCCAATCGCCGTCGCCCAACTTCACATACCACTTGCCATCCTCTATCTTGAAGGTGGGAGTAAGACCATCGGCGCCATCATGTCCGTCCTCGCCGTCCGAACCGTCATCACCGTCTTCACCATCCTTGCCATCGAGACCGTTTGCGCGGATTTTCTCACCGCCCACGAGGATCCACTCACCGTTGAGGGTCCAGTAGTAATTGCCGTCTGTGTCCTGTCGGATGCCGATCTCGGGCGTTACACCGTCGTGACCGTCCTGGCCATCATGACCGTCTTCACCATCATGGCCGTCCTGGCCGTCTTTGCCGTCCTTGCCGTTAAGGACCAGGTACTCCTTGCGGTTGCCGTTTTTGTCTACAAGGATAATACGGTAGCCGGAAGGGTCATCCTGCGGGACTACGTCGTAAACGAAGAACTTGTTGGAAAGAAGTTCCTGAATAAGGCTGACTTCCTGATTAAGCTGCTTCATCTGGTTTTCCAGGTTGGTAACCCTGCTGTCCAGATCGGTCAGCTTCGAATCAATCTCCCTGAACCTTGAGCAGCCCGTCAAGACCAGAACTGCAAGGAAAAGGATGCCTGTGAATTTTTTCATAAAAGGGTTTTTGTTGTTTTTAGCCCGCAAAGATACTACTTTTCCCATTCAAAAGAATAGAGAATCGACTCTACTTGACGGAGGTATTGACGCTTGTCGTAGCGGGGGGCATACACAAATGCCTCAAGCACAATAATATCCTTTCCGTCTTTACTGTAAAAAGAATGCGACACGAATGGACCGCCCATGAAGTCGCCGTGAACTTCCCAGAAGCCGCGCGTTTCCATAAAATCACGCCCATGATAACGCAGGGAACGGGTAGTTGGCGGGAGAGCCATAGATGTTGTCATGTAAGAACCGTCGAACATGCCGGGCACATTTGCCTGCATAATGGCATTTCTGGCCGCGATTATATTCTCCAATTCGAAGACATCGGAGCCTTCGGCCGGATACTTGTACACCAGCACAGTCTGGTTGGTGTACTGCTTTTCGTCGGCTATCCAGACGAAGTCGTCGGTGAATTTGCGACAGCGGTAGCCGGAAGGGAAATGCAGCATGCCGCCCGTAACGTTGATTACAGGCTCACGCAGCTCCCTTTCCTCATAAAGCTTTGCATTGGCTATGATGCGGTCGCGTTCCGACTGCTCTATGAATTCGGCGATAACGGGGCCCGCCTCGGTGAAAAGCGACAGTGCCTGCTCCTGATCGGCCGCATTAATCTGAACTACCGCCTGGGGCCTCGCCCAGACGTTATTCTTGTAAACAACGCCATTGGAGACATTCTGTGGATTGATGTTCACCAGAAGCAGGTTCCTGTGGACCTTGAACATGCTGTCGAAGCTTCCCGGAGGGACATTGGACAGATTAAAGAGAGGTTCCTTCTGGGAAAGGAAAGGCGTGTCCCCTGCAAGGGTCTCGCGGATGGCGACGCCAAGATTGCCCTCCCACTGGGCACGTTCGATTACTACCATTACTTCGCCGGCTTTTCCGCTGACGTTGGGAAGGAGCTGCCTGCCGGATTTCTCCTTGCAGGAAGTGAGGGCCGCTATGCAGGCCGCTGCGATAATGAATAAACGGTATCTCATGGCATCAATGGATTATTCGTGCAAAATCGTTCCCCATGGCAAGGAACAGAAGGAGGAAAAGAAGCGCCATGCCCACGAGCTGCGCCACGGTAAGGAAACGGTCCGAAGGCTTTCGGCCCGTAAGCATCTCCCAGAGGCAGAAGAGCATGTGGCCGCCGTCCAGCGCCGGTATGGGCAGAAGGTTCATCACGCCCAGCATTATGGACAGGATAGCAAGGATGTAAAGGAACTGCTGCCAGTTCCAGTTTGAAGGAAAAACCTGGCCGATGGCAACGAAGCTTCCCACCGACTTGTATGCCCCCGTCGAAGGCGTGGCCACAAGCCGGAGGTCCCTGAGGTACCCCGTGACGGTATTCCAGGCCAAAGAGCATCCGGCAGGGATGGAAGCCGCTACGGAATAGCTTCTGTGTTCGATTGCCTGGTTCTGGAGATAAACGCCTACCATGCCCAGGGAATCCACCTGCAGGGCCACCTCTACAGTGTCGGCGCCGCGAAGAAGCGTTGCCGGAAGCGTCTGTGAAGTATGCTCACGAAGAATCTTTTGCACATCCTGAAGGTAAGGCGTTGGCTGGGAGGCAATTCCCAATATCCTGTCTCCCCTTTCGAGCCCCGCGCCGAAGTTCCGGGAAGTTTCAGGTACAGCCTCTATTACGAATGGGACGGCAAGGTCGAACATGCCGGGGGTGTTGAGAATCTCTTCGGTTGCAGCCTGATCGATATACAGGGTAAGGGTATCGGCCCCGCGGAGTACGGTTGCGGTGCGAACGCGCCTTCGGGCAAGGTCCGGCTGCAGAGACATGAAGTCCGACGGAACTTCGTCGTCGTAGTACAGAATACGGTCTCCTGTCCTGAAGCCAAGTTCGCGGGCAAGGCCATTCACATAGACAGGATGATCGGCCGGGATATAATTATCCCCCCAGATCGCCAGCATAGCACAGAACAGGACTATCGCCAATATAAAGTTGTTGAGCACGCCGCCGGCCATTACCAGAAAGCGCTGCCAGGGCTTCTTTGAGCGAAATTCCCAAGGCTGGGGAGGCTGTTTCAGGGCCTCCGTGTCCATGGACTCGTCTATCATTCCGGCAATCTTGCAGTAGCCGCCAAGAGGCAGCCAGCCAATACCGTACTCGGTCTCCCACTTTTCAGCCGCCGGGAAAAGCTTTACGAACCAGCCCATCCGGGTTGAAAAGAGCTTTTTGCCGCCTATGTCGAAAAAGAGAAAGAACTTGTCCACCCTTATCCGGAAAATCCTTGCCCACATGAAATGCCCGGCCTCATGTATCAGGATGAGGACCGACAGTGCAAGAATCACCTGAAGGGCTTTGAAAAGTACCGTCATTACTTCTTTAAATAACTCTGTGCCAAGCGGGTGGCTTCGTCATGAGTGCTGAAAATATCGTCAAGCGAGGGAGACTTCACAAAATGTGCCGTACCCATCACATGCTCCACGCAGGAGGAAATGTCATAAAAGCCGATATCGTCTTTAAGGTATGCGGCAACAGCCACTTCATTTGCGGCGTTCATTGCACATGGAATATTGCCTCCGCGGCCTATAGCATCGAAAGCCAGTTGCAGGCAGGGGAATTTTTCCTTGTCCGGCTCGAAGAACGTAAGGTCCTTCAGCTCGCTGAAAGACAGGCGTTTTCCGTCAAGACTCAGACGCTCCGGATAGGCCATGGCAAGGGATATGGGAAGTCTCATGTCCGGACATCCGAGCTGGGCAATTACGGCTCCGTCGGCAAATTCCACCATGGAATGAATCACTGATTCCGGATGCACCACTACGTGGATTTTGTCGGCCCCTACATTGAAAAGCCACTTTGCCTCGATAACCTCGAAGCCTTTGTTCATCATTGTGGCCGAGTCGATGGTAATCTTGGCGCCCATGTCCCAATTGGGATGCTTCAGGGCCTGATTCTTTGTGGCCGAAGCTATCTGCTCCCGGGGCCAGGTTCGGAAAGGGCCGCCCGAAGCAGTAAGGTGGATAAGATGCACGGGATTGCCGTGCGCTCCCTCCAGACACTGGAAAATGGCCGAATGCTCCGAGTCGACCGGATATATGGGCGCATTGCAGCGTGCCGCCTCCCCCATCACCAGCGAGCCTGCCGCCACCAGCGTTTCCTTATTGGCAAGGGCTATGGTTTTGTGTGCCCTTATTGCCGAAAGCGTGGGCTTGAGACCGCTGAATCCCACCATGGCGGCAACTACGGTATCCACTTCCGGGGCTTGTACAAGCCCGCAGGCAGCGTCGATGCCCAGATGCACGTGGAACGAAGGTTCCGGAAGTGCCTTCCGCACCATGTCGTACTTCTCGGGATTGCATATCACGACATGCGGCACGTTGAACTTAAGCGCCTGCTGGATAAGAAGTTCCGCGCTGCTGTTTGCCGATATCATGAATACGCGGAAGCGGTCCGGATACTGCCGAACCACATCCAGCGTCTGTGAACCTATGGATCCCGTCGATCCAAGTATGGCAATTTGCTTCATGCCTAAAATTTAATGTATTCTGCAGGGTCGACCGCTCTCCCCTCGTACCAGAGTTCGAAATGGAGGTGATTGCCTTTTGTGAGCGATGACGAAGAAGCCAAAACGCCCACGGGGGTGCCTGCCTTGACCTTTTCACCGTTTTTCCTAAGGGCTTTTTCGTTGTTCCTGTAAATGGAAACTATGTCGGAGCCGTGCTGTATCACAACGCTGTAACCGCTTTCGCTGTCCCATGATGTGAAAACCACCGTACCGTCCAGGACGGACATGACCATGGAACCTTCCGGAGCGGTTACGTCGACCCAGGGATGCATGCTTGCTTCGAATCCGTTTGAGATAACGCCTTTGACCGGGACATAGAAAGACTGTGCCTCGATGGGCAGATTCTCACGCCTGGGCGAGCCGCTGATCTGGAACTGCTCCTGGAGTGCCACGTCGGCCCTCAGGATGGAATCCCTGATGGCCAGAGTGGCCGAGTCGGAAGCCCCTCTGAGGGGTTTGGAGCCAAGAATAAGGCTGTCCATGCGTATGGCTTCCTCCCCTGCCACTATCCGGCGGAGATTCTCCGTGTAAAGTTCCCACTGCAGGATGCGGGTTTGCAGTGAGTCTATCCTCTGCGCATTCTGAACTGCCTGACGGCGGGAATGGGCATCCGGATAACCTGGAATGAAAGTACGGATTGGGGTGAAGGCTATGAGGGAAAAAAGCAGCAGCACCAGGACGACGGCGGAAGAAACTGACGCCGCGATAAACACGGGGCGGCTGAAACGGAGGCTCCATAGCCTGGCGTGCGAATTGGCATCGACCAGGGACAGGCGGAAAATCCGGGACTTCTTCTGATTATTCTCCATAAAAAATGTTAACTTTGTCGATTGTATGGACAGGCTTATCGGAATAGACTACGGGAGAAAACGCACAGGCGTCGCTGTAAGCGACCCGCTGGGCATCTTTGCCTCCGCCCTTGATACAGTCGATTCTACAAAGTTAATAGATTATCTCAATAATTACGCCGAAAACGAGAGAATCCTCAGATTTGTGGTAGGATATCCCGTAAATATGGACGGAAGCCCTTCGGAAGCCCAAAAAGACGTGGATATCTTCCTGAAGCAGCTGGGCAAGGCTTTCCCGGAAACTCCGGTAAGTCTTGAAGACGAACGCTTCACTTCCGTCCTGGCCCACAGGGCAATGATAGACGGCGGAATGAAAGCCTCGCAGAGGAGGGACAAGGCCTCGGTGGACAAGATAAGCGCCGCAATAATCCTCCAGAGCTACATGGACAGGCAAAGCGGAAGCAGCCTTTCCCTGGATCCTTCGGCCGTGCCTGAGAGCCTTTCCAAAAACAAGACAAGGAGAAAGAAATGATAAAACCTATTTACCTCTATGGCGCAGAAGTACTGCGCAGACAAGCCCAGGATGCCGATCTTAAAGACCGCGAAGGAATAGCGGCCCTGGTTCAGGACCTCAAGGACACGCTTAAAGTGGCCGACGGCTGCGGTCTTGCAGCGCCACAGATCGGCGTAAGCCAGAAGGTGGTGATAGTGGACGGAGACGTAGTGTCGGACGTGTACGACTACCTCAAAGGTTTCCGCCGAACACTCATCAATCCGGTGATAACCTGGGAAAGCGACGAAAAGACAACCTATTCTGAAGGCTGTCTCAGCATTCCCGGAATCTACTGCGACATACTCAGGCCCAAGCAGATGACGGTGGAATACTACAACGAAGACCTTGAAAAAGTCACCGAGACCTTCGACAATTTCGCCTGCCGTATGATTCAGCATGAGCTGAGCCACCTGGAAGGAGACCTTTTCACGGACCACGCAGCCCCCATCCGCAAGAAAATGATATCCTCCAAACTGCAGAACATCACCAAGGGAAAGGTGCATCCCCACTACAACTCCAAACTCAAATAGCATCCGTCCATGAAGGCGTGGAAGACCATAAGGAACGCCGTACTTGTAATCGCCGGCATTGCGCTGGCGGCTCTTGTGACGCTCCAGGTGGTTCTCCGGCCGAAGGTTCTGACAGGCATAGTGGAGCGCATTGCCGCCGAATACGTGGATGGCGAAGTCTCTTTCCGGCAGGTCAAAGCCCACGTAATCAAGAGTTTCCCTCACCTTCATCTGGAAGTGTCGGACTTTTCCATAACCTATCCCCACGACCGGTACGCGGCCTATGACAGTCTTTATCCGGACAACAAGCGCCGTTTCAACCTGATGCGGGCCGGTCTGGGAAAAGAACTTCCCGTGGACACTCTCGCGACGTTCCGGGACCTGGACCTGGAGCTGGACTACGTGGCTCTCCTCAAAAAAGACGGCTGGAATATCAGGTCTTTGTCGCTTATAAGGCCCCGCATCTTTGCCCATTACTACGATTCAACGGCCGCCAACTGGGACATCCTGCCCATCGGCAAGAATAAGGCCAAAAAGCCGCTGCCGCCAATCCGTATTTCACACGTTAAGCTGGAGGATAAACCGCTGGTTGTCTTTACCAACCCGGTTGACACACTGCATGCGCTTTTCACAATGCGAAGGCTCAGTCTTGACGGCAAAGTGGGCACCCGTGAACTTGACATGGCGCAGGGTTTATTAAGCATCGATTCCCTGCTTGTGACAGGTCGTCTCCCTGCCGATACCATAGCCGTGCATTTGGAAAAAGTCCAACTGGAAGCTGCCGAAAGGCACATTGCAGGTGAAGCGGAAGCCGTTGCACGCCTTGCCACGAATAACTTCGGCCGGCTGAAAGTCCCCGTTAAACTGGCCGTTGACGGAAACTTCCCGAAGAGGGAGGACGGGGCGCTGGAAGTGGACCTGAACAGCCTCGCCCTGAGCCTTTCGTCGCTTACCCTCGAAGGCAGCGGATCGCTTGTCAAGCTGCCGGAAAGCTGGGAAATGGACCTCAAGGCATCCATCAACGACTGCCCTATCGGTGAGCTAATTAAGGAGTATCAGGACAATGTGCCCGTGCTACGTAAACTGTCCACCGACGCGCGGCTTTCACTTGATGCATCGGCTCAGGGAAGTTACGGAAACGGCCTTACACCTGAACTGAATGCACGCTTGAAGGTACCTCTGTCATCAGTTCAGTACGAAGGAATGAGCCGGAAAGGCCGCGTAGCCCTGGATGCAAAGCTTTTCACCGGCGACCTTAAGGCGGTGAACGCCGATGTCAGCCGCGTCTTCGTTGACATAGTCGGCGCTCAAATCGATGCCAGCGGCAGCGCCAGGGACATACTCGGCGGTAATCCCCTGCTGGCCATGGACGGAAGCATAAAAGCGAGGGTTGATTCACTTGCAGGCGTTTTCGGAAAGGACCTGGGCATCTCCGGCACCGGCGAAATCGACGCTACCCTCAGCGGCAGGGCCAGACTGTCGGAATTGAAGCTATCCCAAATAGGCTCAGCCTCAATCAACTGCGACCTTGAAGGCAGGGAACTGCGTGTGCTTATGCCCACCGATTCCATCGACGCCTACATCCCGGCACTTAAGCTTAACCTTGCCACCAAAGGTAACAAGATTAACAAAAATATGCCCCAGGGCGAACGCGTGCTGGCTCTGAAAGCCGACCTGGACTCACTGGACGTGAACCTTGGAGGCACTTTCGTCCGCGGAAGCGGGGTAAGGCTGCTGGCCCAGAATTCGGCCGAAATACTGCGCGGCGGGAAGGAACTGACTCCGCTGATGGGCCTTTTGAAGGTAAAACGGCTTCGCATGAAGGATACTGGTGGCCTGTCCATTGGGATCAGGGACAATGTGGAGCATTTCAACGTCATCCCATCTTCCGACGGCTCCGGCACCCGTCTCACCATGGATTCAGAAAGCGGCAGCGTCAGGGGCAGAAGCGGTATTAACGTATTAGGCCTCAGGAATTTAAAATTCGACATTGCAGCGTCGCGCCACAAACCCCGCAGCGTCAATACCAAAAGGCGGGATCACATCCTGGATTCGCTCCAGAGGGTATATCCCAGCACCCCGCGCGATTCTCTTTTCGCAATGGCACGGAAAAACCGCCTCCTTCAGGAAAGCAGGGACGAGTTCGCTTCGGCCGACATAAAGCTAAACCTTTCTGACGGGCTCCGGAAGCTTGTGCGAAACTGGGACGTGGAAGGCAATATCGACCTTGGCTCAGGGCGTATTTTCATGCCGGCTTTCCCGCTTAAGACCAGCATTTCTTCAATCCAGGGCTCTTTCGACAATGACATGCTTGACCTTAAGAGCTTGACCGTCAATGCCGGAGCATCGGATATATCGGCACAGGCAAAGCTTACGGGCATGCGACGGGCAATTCTCGGACGCGGGCGCAGCAAGCTGAAACTTAAGGCCAATGTCCAAAGCAACTATCTGGACGTCAACGAATTGATGAGGGCGTACGCTTATTATACCACCTTCGAGAAGCCGTCTTCGATGGGCAGCGACGAAGAAGTGGAGGCCACTTCGGAATCTGCCGAACTTCCCGACAGCGCCGGCAGGCAACTTCTGGTGATTCCGTCCAACCTGGACGTGAATTTCACGATCGAAGCCTACGGCATCCACTACGACAGCCTGAACGTGAGCTGGGCCGCGGCCGATGTAGCCATGCGGGACCGCACCGTCCAGGTCACCAACGCCGTCGCCGCCTCGAATATGGGCGACATCTACTTCGAAGGCTTCTACTCCACGCGCTCGAAGGACGACATAAAGGCCGGCTTCGACCTTAACATGGTGCACATAACGGCCGAAAAAGTGATTACGCTATTCCCCGCCGTGGACACCCTGATGCCGCTTCTGACCTCTTTCGCCGGGGACCTTGACTGCGAACTTGCCGCCACCGCCGACATCGACACCTGCATGAGGCTGGTGCTGCCAACGGTAGACGGCGTACTGAGGATATCCGGCAAGGATCTGTCGCTGAAGGAGAGCGAGGAGTTCACCAGGCTTGCCAAGAAGCTTATGTTCCGCAACAAGTCTGAAGCCCGGGTGGATAATATGGCCGTAACCGGAATAGTTAGGGACAATCGTCTGGAAGTGTTCCCCTTCGTCCTTGACGTGGACCGATACCTTTTCGCCGCAAGCGGGGTGCAGCACCTCTCCAAAAACTTCGACTACCATATTTCCGTGATACGCTCTCCCCTGCCGTTAAAATTCGGCGTCAACGCCTGGGGGGATGATTTCAGCAACGTTCACTACTCCGTGGGGAAAGCCAAGTATCTGGACGTGAACGTTCCAGTGTACACCAAGCAACTTGACACCGTGCAGTACAGCCTTGTATCGGCCATTCATAATATTTTCGAGCTTGGAGTCGAAAAGGCCATGAAGGAGAACAGGGACAATGCCCAGGAGCTGGGGGCCATAGCGTCAGGTACTTCGCGGCTTGAAGCGATTAAACAGGAACTTATCAAAATGATTGAAGCCTATGACAAACAGTGAGGAGTATATCGAGGTGGCTATACGCATAGACCCTTTCTCTGAGGAAATGGCCGAAATCCTTACGGCAGAGCTGTCCGAGCTTTCCTACGACATGTTCCTGACAGAGGAACCCTTCCTTAAATGCTACGTGCAGAAGGAACTTTACCGTTCCCGAGAGCTGAAGGTTGTCCTGAGCGGGTATCCTGCGGCTACAGAGTATAAGGCTTCGATGGTCCAGGGGCAGAACTGGAACAGGCAGTGGGAAGAGAGTTTCCAGCCGATTGTTGTGGACGGCACGGTTACCATAAAGGCGAAATTTAACGAGGACGTGCCCAAAACGCGCTTCAATATATGGATAGACCCGCAGATGGCTTTCGGCACGGGATATCACCATACCACTTTCATGATGATTCAGCGCATGCTGAAACTTGAGTCTTACATCCGCGGGCGCAGCGTGGTGGACATGGGCTGCGGTACGGCCATCCTTGCCATCCTTGCCGCCAAGATGGGCGCCGGAAAGGTGTTTGCCGTGGATATCGACGCAGTGGCAGCCCGTTCGGCATGGGGCAATGCCCGCTGGAACAGAGTAGGCTCCAAAGTCGAAACTGCCTGCGGCGACGCCTCACTGCTGCAGATGAACACCTACGACGTGCTGCTGGCCAATATTCACCGCAACATCGTGGTTCAGGACATGCACACTTATGCTCGTTCCCTTCGACGCGGAGGACACCTCCTCTTAAGCGGCTTCTACGATGCTGACGTCCCCGTCGTCTGCGCCGCCGCAGAGGCCCAGGGCCTGACCTTTGCCGGTTCCTCCTCCCGCGAAGGCTGGTCCTGCCTGGAGTTCGTGAAATAAATATCATTTCAGGCAGACCCTGAGCTTGTCGAAGGTCTTTCGGACCCTGAGCTTGTCGAAGGTCTTTCGGACCCTGAGCTTGTCGAAGGGTGACCCGGAATCTCAAAAAAAATTACTATATTTGCAATCCAATCTGCGGGCGTGTTGGAATTGGTAGACAACCCAGACTTAGGATCTGGTGCCGCAAGGCGTATGGGTTCGAGTCCCTTCGCCCGCACGCGAAAGCCCGGCCATAAAAGCCGGGCTAAATTCGTGTGCGGGCGAAGGAACGCACCCGGCCAGGACTTTTTTCATCCTGTCAACTGAAATCGGTCATTTTCGGCCAAAAGTGCGTGATTTCACTCGCACCGGCAACTGAAATCCGTCAAAAATGGCCCAAAATGAGGCCGCTGAAAAAGTCTCAGAGTATATAGAAGCTATTGTATCAAGTGCATCTTATTTTTGGACGAGGTCTGCGGCGTTTTTGGACGCGGTCCGAAAACAGGTGCTGGACCTGGTCCACGACATGTGCCTTACAAGCCCCTCTATTGCCGAAGTGCTGGACCTGGTCCAAGGGGTAAAATTGGACCAAGTCCAAAAAAACAGGAGACCGCGTCCATTTATGCGGTGGACCAGGTCCAACACATGTGTGACTTTTTCAGCGCCATACCCAAATGACCGATTTCAGTTATGGCCTTCATCCATAATTCAAATGCCTTTGCGCCGCTGGTGTCCTTGGGGTTGATCTCCTGCTTCATCTTACTTACTCAATCACAAAACTGCGTGGATAGAAGTCACTGTAAAAGCGGCCGTCGGTGGCGGTGAACTTGAGCACGCAGTAATTGGGGTCGGTGACGCCGCCGGGATAGTACTGAGTGTCGCCTTTGCGCCAGATCATCTCTTTCGAAATGGGCTGCGGCAGGCCTTTGTTGACCTCATCCACAAACTGGGCACAATGCTCAATCATCTCCTCCATCGTACACTCCTGCAGGAACTTGCCGTCCTTATAGCAGTATATACAGTAGTCTTCATTTTTGCTTCCATCGGCATTGGTTCCCAGGATTTCCTGAGTGAGCGGCATTCCGCAGCTCTGGCAGAACTTCATTTCCATAGCGTGTGTTATCGTTTAATTACCGATCTCAAAACCCTCATCAGACGGTCCCGGCATATATTGAAACAAAATTACTCATTATATGACACATTATCAAATCAGAAAGAATTCATTTTGGGTAAATGGAGAAGATTGTTTACATTTGCAATATTGCGAATATGCCTTGATTTCAAGGCCTTGAACAATGAGGAAAAAGAATTATGAGAATCGTATCAATCATGGCCATCGGACTGTTAACCTGCTGTTTTATAGACCATAAGCCCAAGGGGGACCTGACTTACTGCAGCTATGCCTGCCGTGGAGCGGCCGGGCTGGGATCGGATTATTGTGAACTAATCGCCGACGTTGACAGCCTCCCAAAGGTGGAGGTGGTCCTGAACGCCGACAACCGCTTCGGTGACCCGGTCATCCACCGCGAGTATACCATCGACAAGAGCGTAGTGGACTCACTGGCACTGATGCTGAAGGAAGAGAAAGTCTACAAACTGGACGGCTATCACCTGGAAGAGCCCATTTGCGGCGGATACTCATACCGCATCCACATGGAATATTCCTCCGGAGACAAGGTAACGGCGTTCTGGTATGGCCACAATGTAAAAGATAAAGCCATACGGGCCTACAACGCCATCGAGCAGTTCTTCGCTCCATGGAGGATGCAGGCCGCACAGGACAATAATTCCCGTTGAAGCCTATCAGTCCGGGATGTTCTATTTTTGAGGTTCTGCCTTTTCGGCCTTGTAGCCCAGTTTCTCGAGGGCTTTGGCCAGGGTGGCTTCATCTGTCTTGGACGGATCGTAGGTTATGGTAACCAGTTTTTCGTCCAGGGAAATCTTCAGGTCTTTCACGCCTTTTTCGAAGGCGATGTTGTCATTGACTTTCTTGACGCAGTTCTTGCAGTGGATGGTGGTCTTGAAAGTGACCGTTGCCGTTTTCTTGTCGGCCTTCTTTTTATTATTGTCCTGCAGGACAGTGGCATAACCGGGTTCGGCCAGGACGGGCTGGGCATAAAACGCGACGGCAAATAATCCCAAAAGAACAGTAATGATAATCCTTTTCATCTTATTTATATTCAATAAGTTTTCCAAACAGTAATCCTGATTCCCGCATTCACGCGAAGCCCCATGAGCGGCCCCCAGACAGCACTGGCATCAAACGAAGGACTTTCAGGCACGCCCAAAATTACGGATTTTTGACGGAATCCAGTCAGGTTCTCTCCGCCGATGTAAACGTCGATGCCCTTGAAACGCCTGGTAACCTGCGCATAAAGCGTGGGATAAACAGGAGTGCGGCCACCGTCCAGGTTCATGAAGGAATATGCCCTGGCGCTTCCGTTCAGGGCGGCGGTGAAGTCGAAAATCCACTTGTTGAGATTGGTCTTGTACTGGAGATTGAGCACGCCCTTGAATCGGGGCGTCATCGGCCTTTCCACCAGGCCCTGGCCCGCCAGATCCACCTTCGCATCCGCATATCTGGCTGTCACGTTTACCGTGAAGCGTTCAAAAGGCTCCACGGCGAAATCGGCCTGGAAGGTGTTGGTATAGGCAGGTGCACCGTCGGACGCATAAAAGTCAATCCCATTGACGAGATGCTCATAGTCGACAATCAACTGCTGTCCGAACTGCGTCCGGAAGAAGTCGAAACTGAGGTACGCATTCTCAGGGTCGGCGCCGATGGGCAGGTAAACCGTTGCATTGCCGCCCAGCGTCCAGGCGTCTTCCAGAAGATGCCTGTTATAGATGCCGGTCCATAACTTCCCTGTCGAGAAAACGCCGATATTGTCGGTCAGCGGCAATGCCGCGCGGATACCGCGACCGCCGTTGAATCTGAGGACAAGGGCCTTCCAGGGCTGATATTTCAATGTGGCCCGCGGCGAAATACGGAAGCCGTCATCCGGTCCGAACCAGTCGGCACTGATACCCGCAATGACAGAGAACCTATCCTCCAGGCGGAGAGTATATTCGCCGAATAAAGCGATATCCGTCAGGTCTGTCCGCCTGTCGTAGGCATTGGTTCCGGCAGCCACGGTCCGGGACAGGGTCTCGTCGTAACGGTCGAAACGCCCATGGGCACCGACCGTGAAATCGTGTCGTTCGCTTACCTTGTTGCGCCAGATGAGATTCAGGAATCCGGAATGCTGCCGGGCCAGATAGGAGGCAGACCCGAAACTGGCGTCCATATCCTGCCATGTGTAATCGGCCACAAGGGCGATGCTTTCGCTCTGGTCGTCCCGAAGCGGGATGCCGACTTTCAGATAGGCGCCTAAAAGCCGGTTGCCTATGTCGCTTCCCCAGGGAGTGCCGGGGGCATATGTGCCGCGGTCATATCCCGGCTGCCCCCCGTTGCGACGGTCGCTGACAGCATTGACACCCAGACGCAGCTGGAAGTGCGGATTATAGTAAAACCAGCGATTGGCCAGGTTGAACTGCTGTATCATGGGGTCATCCATGAATCCGTCTCCGTTCATGTCCATGGACTTGAAGTTCTTGTCCACATGTCCCAGTATTACGGTGGACAGGCGGTCGTTCAATTGCAGGGAAGAGGCCACGTCCCCGCTTACACGTGTGTCGCTCATGCCCGTCAGGCTCAGGAAGAAGGGCTTTTCATCGGTGGGTTTCCGGTGTTCGAAATTGATTTGCCCGGTCATGGATTCCACTCCACTCACCACCGAGGCGGCCCCTTTGGCGATTTGGATGCTCTCCAGCCATTGGCCGGGCATGTATATGAGCCCGAACGGGGCGGAAAGGCCCCGCATGACAGGCCGCGATTCGTCCAGCATCTGGGTATATACACCGCTCAGTCCAAGCAGCCGGATCTGACGGGCGCCCGTCACGGCATCAGAGTAGCCCACTGTCACGCTGGCCGAGTTCTCAAAACTCTCAGCCACATTGCAGCAGGCCATTTTCAGGAGCCCCTCGGAGGAGATGACTTCCACCCGGAGGTCCTTGCTCTTTGACAGATAATTCCCGGCCCTTTTACCGGTATATACTGCCGCATTCAGACTGTCCTTCCGCTCGCCGTAAATGCCGGAGGTGTCCACCTGGGCAAAACCCGCCCATGTAGACAGCACTGAAACAAGCATGCTGAGGACAATCCGCACTTTCATGTGGCAAAGATAGCAATAAACCAAAGAAGAAAAAAACTGAGCGGCAGGTCTGAGACATTTCATTTTCCTGCACTTTTTTTGTAATTTTGGAAGTTTTTGACAGACTAAACCTACTTAACCTATGGAAAAAAGAAAGAAAAGGTGGGGCGACCGCTGGGATGCATACCGTCTCAAAGGTCTTGATCCGATGCACACATTATTCCCGTTCATTTACGGCGGACGCACACAGAACGAAGCTGTACTTGGAGAAGTGATGGACCTCACCGAGGTGGACAAGTATCTGGAAAAGAAGAACGCCTCCAACCCTGATTTCAAATACACCTGGTTCCACTTCATTGTAGCAGCGCTGGCAAAAACCGTTTATCTTCGTCCGAAGATGAATTATTTTATCTCCGGCTCACATTTCTACGAGCACAAGAACATCGACATCGCCTTCATCGTGAAGCGCAGGTTTGCCGACGATGATAAGGAAGCCTTGGCCAAGTTTGTCCTTGACCGCGAAGGCGGCTCTCCCGTCGAGCAGGTGCACTCGTACCTGGAGAAAATCGTCACGCATGTGAGGAAGAAAGACTCCGGCGACGTAGGGATAGACAAGTCCATGAACATTATCAGCAGCATCCCCACCATCATCCTGCGATGGCTTATAGCATATTTCAAACATATGCAGAGGCACGGATTTTATCCCAAGTCCCTGGCACAGGACGACCCTTGCTACAGCAGTGTCTTTGTCACGAACCTGGGATCCATAAAAATGAATGCCGACTACCACCACCTGTCGGAATGGGGCACAAACTCTTTCTTCGTGGTAGTGGGAGAGAAAAAAATGCGTCCTTTCTTCAAGGAAGACGGTTCATACGAACTCAGGAACACCATCAAGCTTGGTCTCACGCTTGACGAGCGGATTGCCGACGGATACTATTACGCCAAGTCACTCCGTCTTGTCCGCAAGATTTTCGAGCACCCGGAACTCCTTGACCTTCCTGCTTCCGAACCTATCGAAATAGACTAAACCATGTATTATAAATTAGACAATGTCGCCACTCCCTGGCTTGAAAGCTACGGAGACGTTGCCCCGAACCTGAATTACAGCGAAAAGACCATATCCGGCGCAGTCCTGGAAAGGGCCGGGATAGAAAAGGACTTTCCTGCCCTGTCCTTCATGGGCAAAACATCGTCCTACACCCGTCTGGCGGAGGAGATAGACAAAGTGGCCCGCAGTTTCCATGCACTCGGCGTGCGTCCCGGAAACAGAGTCCTCGTTTGCCTTCCAAACGTCCCGCAGGCGGTTTTCTGCCTTTACGGGCTCAACAGGATAGGAGCCATTCCAACTATGGTCCATCCGCTTTCGGCCGTAAGCGAACTCGCATTCTATATGAACGAAGCGTCATGTAGTATAGCAGTAACCCTGGACCAGTTTTACGGCAAATTCCTGGAGGTTAAAAAACAGCGGGCAATTGACAAACTCATCGTCTGTCGTGTTTCAGACGAGCTTCCGTTCCCTCTTTCCATCGGCCAGAAACTATTTACCGAGAGGAAGTTCCCCAAAGTCAGCGGTGAAAATGACATCCTTTGGAAAGACTTCATGGCAATGGGCGAAAGCGTGAAGGACGGATATGTGGCCGACAAAGATTTCAATACGGAAGCCGTAGTGCTTTTCTCCGGCGGGACTACCGGAACCACCAAGGGCATCATGCTGAGCGACCTCAATTTCAACGCCCTGGCATGGCAGACGGCAAATATGGCCAACGAAGAGGTGCACCACTCCAAGATGCTGGCTGCAATGCCAGTGTTTCACGGCTTCGGTCTTGGCGTTTGTATCCACACGATGATGTTCATAGGTGGCACCTCCATACTTGTGCCACGCTTCAACGTGAAAAGCTACGCAAAACTGATCCGTAAGACCCAGCCCAACTTCATCGCAGGCGTCCCTACCCTGTTCGAAGCAATCACCCGCAACAAGTATCTTGACGGGGCCGATCTCAGTTGCCTTCGCGGCGTATTCTCCGGCGGCGATTCACTGACCATTGAGCTCAAGAAGAAGTTCGACGCTTTCCTCAAGGAACACAACGCCCGCGTGCGCGTCCGTGAAGGATACGGAACAACAGAGTGTGTTACCGCAAGCTGCCTCACGCCCTACAATAAGGAAAAGGAGGGTTCAATCGGCATACCATATCCTGATACATATTACAAGATATGCAAGCCGGAAACTAATGACGAATTGCCCTATGGCGAGGAAGGCGAAATATGCCTCACCGGCCCTTCGATGATGATAGGATACATCGGCCATGAAGAGGATAACCGCCAGACGTTAAGACAGCACGAAGACGGCCACGTCTGGCTCCATACAGGAGACTTGGGCCGAATGGACAACGAAGGCTTCATCTACTTCTCGCAGCGCATGAAGCGCATGATAGTAACCAGCGGATACAACGTGTATCCCTCCCAGCTCGAAAACATTATCGAAGGTCATCCGGCCGTCCAGAGGAGCTGCGTAATCGGTGTGAAAGATGAACTGAAGATGCAACGAGTCAAGGCTTTCATCGTGCTCAAGGAAAACTGCCAAGCCGATGAGCAGATGAAGGAATCCATCATGAAGCACTGCAAACAGCACATAGCGAAGTATGCTCTCCCTTCAGAGATAGAATTCCGCGAATCCCTTCCCACAACTCTGGTAGGTAAGGTTGCCTACACAGTCCTGGAAAAGGAAGAAGCAGAGAAGTGCTAAATCGCTTTCTCTTTCCCTTTCTTGGTAAAGTACCAGATTCCTGCGCCGGCAAGCGCCAGCAGCAGAATTCCAAGGACTGGCCTGTAGAATAGCCATCCAATAGCAATTACGACCAGGGCCCATACGAAGGTGAGGGCAAATGCCGCGATGCTGGTTCCGAGGTTGGCGATACTGGCAAGGAAGGGCAGTACTTTGAGTATCGTTACAAGGAATTCGAAAATCATCTTGAAACCTATGTACAGAAGGATGATTCCAAGGATGCGAAGAACCCAGCTCATGGTTTTGTTGGAGCTTTTCTTGCTCTGGAACATCGCGTCCATGCTCTCGGTGCCGGTTACAAGCGTGCAGAGACTATAACCGTTCTTGTCTGTATATGGTTCGAAGGTATTGTTGACGTTCCTGGCAAGTATTGATACCTCAGCGGGCATAACTTTGGTAAAACGGACGCGTACATCGCCGATTTCGGGGCTGTTGACATTTTTGCCGATATAGACCTGGTTACCCCTGACGTGGCAGAGAGAATCCGCAGCAGCTTTCTTCACGACAGCGAAATCCTCGTTTCCTTCGACGTTCATGGGCTCCTCAAGATGCATCTGGGATACCAGCGAGGACGGAAGCGTATATGCTCCGAAAGAGACATTGGAGGCCACGAGCTCCTGGTCCGGAATGTTTTCCCTGACGCTGTTCCTGCCTTGATAATCAGGATCTGCGAAAGACTGTGAATCCACAGGCGAAGAAACCCATTCCTTGGTATAAGTGTATGTGGTAGTAGTTTCCTGCTTTCCGCCAATCTTGTCTTTGGTCTCGGTTGTGGCGTTTTCAACCCACTGGTAATACTCGACCTCGCGGATAAGCTTGATGGCAGGTGTAAAAACTCCGAAATACGTATCGGTAAGCACTTGGTCGGTGGTTGCGAGACCGTTGGCGTGTATCATCTTTCCGTTGAAGGAAGGGTCCACGGTATTCACGTCGGGGATATGGACACATTCCTTGGCGGCGTGCTTGAGCATTTTCGCTGTTTTAACCGTGCGGCCCTCGTTCCAGAAGAGGAGGACTGTGCCAATCACGATTACCACAAAGCCGGAAATGATGTTTTTGAAACTGCCCCCTACCCTTTTACCATAGGAGGTTGTAGTCTTAACCTGGTAAGCCATAACAAACTATATTAAGTTATAATATTGTCGAAAAAGGCAGCTACCGACGCTCGCCTTCTACTTCGGCGCGGGCGCGTTCCACGGACTTGGAGCGCTTGAGGACGAAGCCGGAGCCGAGGTACTTGGTGCGGACGTCTTCGTCGGCTGCAAGCTCTTCAGGAGTGCCGGCCTGGAGGATTACGCCTTCGTAAAGAAGATATGCGCGGTCCGTGATGGCGAGGGTTTCACCAACGTTATGGTCCGTTATGATTACGCCGATGTTGCGATACTTGAGCTTGGCAATGATGTACTGGATATCCTCAACGGCGATGGGGTCAACGCCGGCGAATGGTTCGTCCAGAAGGATGAACTTGGGATCCACGGCCAGGGCGCGGGCAATTTCGCAGCGGCGCCTTTCGCCACCGGAGAGCTGTATGCCCTTGGATTTACGCACCTTGGAGAGGTTGAATTCGTCAATAAGCCGTTCCATGCGCTCCAGTCTCTGAACTTTTGTCATGTCCTTGGTGCTCTGGGACAGTTCCATCACGGAAAGTATATTGTCCTCCACTGACATTTTGCGGAAAACGGAGGCTTCCTGAGGAAGGTAGCCGATGCCTTTCTGTGCCCTCTGGTACATGGGCAGGGTGGTAATTTCCACGGTATTGCCTTCATCGTCGTCCAGGAAAATCTGGCCGCCGTTGGGCTTGATCTGGCCGGTTATCATGTAGAAACTTGTGGTTTTACCGGCGCCGTTGGGGCCCAGGAAACCCACAATCTCCCCTTGCTGCACTTCCATGGATACACCTTTAACCACAGTGCGCACACCGTATTTCTTCACCAGTTTTTCTGCTCTTAGTCTCATAGCTTTCTATTTGGTATCAAGGCCCATGGCGGCCACAAATTCCCTCACCGAGGGTTCCTTTTCCATAAGGTCCTTTGCCTTTTCCTCCGGCATGTATGGCACCTTTTCGCCTTCTTCCATGGGCATCACGGAAACAAGGACATTGATTTTCGGGCAATCCACAAGCTCGCGGAGCTTATTCTCAAGGGGACGAAGCATCTTTTCCTCTATCCACTGCTTCTGGGACTCGTTGGTAACGAAGAATTCCACTTCCTTAAGGCCGTCGTATTCATGGACTTCCACCTTGCCGCTCGAGAGCATGCTGGCAAGGCGGGGTTTTTCGCTGTACAGGCCGGCCATTTCCTTCCACTTGAGGCGGAGGGTATCGTCGTCCGGAAGCTTTACTTCCTTTGCGGCAGGCATTTCCGGCGCAGGATCTTCCTTCTTTTCGTCTATGATTGCGCTCATCGAGAGGGCCGAGCCCTTGAGCGCACGGCGACGGGGGGCATTGTCATTCCGAGCCGGCGGAGCAGGCGAGGGAATCTCGGGAGATACGCTCGCTTCGCTCGGTATGACAGGTTTATTGTCATTCCGAGCCGGCGGAGCAGGCGAGGGAATCTCGGGAGATACGCTCGCTTCGCTCGGTATGACAGGTTTATTGTCATTCCGAGCCGGTGCAGCCGGCGAGGGAATCTCAGCCGCAGGCTTGCGCACCAGATAGCTGAGCTTCATCAGGGCGAACTCTATGTGAAGCCGGGGATTTACGGCGCTTTTGTAGCTGCTTTCGCAGGAAGTTGTAATGCCAAGGGCGTCGAAAAGGAACTGGTGGGAGCACCTGACCGCCTGCTGGGCATAGCGCTGCTTAAGCGACTCCGGAAGCTCCAGGAGAGGTTCCAGGCCGCCAGTTTTGGCGACCACGAGGTTTCGAAGGTGCTCCGACAGCGAACCCACGAAATGCAGGGCGTTGAATCCCTTGGAAAGAATCTTGTCGAAAACCAGGAAAGCATCGGCATAATTCCCGCTAAGGAAGTCGTCGACCAATGTAAAGCTGTACTCGTAGTCCAGGACATTGAGGTTGCGGATTACGTCCTGATATTTCACGTCCGTGCCGCAGAAAGCTACCGTCTGGTCGAAGATGGTGAGGGCGTCCCTCATGGCGCCGTCGGCCTTGGAGGCTATTACGTGGAGCGATTCATCGTCGATCGTGACGCCTTCCTTCTCCGCGATGCCCCTGAGGTTACGAACCATATCGGGTATGGAGATGCGGTTGAAGTCGTAGGTCTGGCAGCGACTCAGAATGGTGGGAAGTATCTTGTGCTTCTCCGTTGTGGCAAGTATGAAGATTGCGTGTGCCGGCGGTTCCTCAAGGGTTTTGAGGAAGGCGTTGAAAGCCGACTGGGACAGCATGTGAACCTCGTCGATGATGTACACGCTGTACTTCCCTACCTGCGGCGGCACCTGCACCTGCTCCATCAGAGCCTTGATATCCTCAACAGAGTTGTTGGATGCGGCGTCCAGCTCATGGATGCAGTAGCTCCGGCCTTCCTGGAAACTTACGCAGGACTCGCACTGTCCGCAGGGCTCCATGTCAGGCCCTGGATTGGAGCAGTTGATCATCTTTGCGAAGATGCGCGCAGTAGTGGTTTTTCCCACGCCCCTTGGGCCGCAGAAAAGGTACGCGTGCGCCAGCTGCCCCCTGCGGATGGAATTGGACAGCGTTTTGGCGATATTGTCCTGGCCTATAAGCGTTTCGAAGGAGTCCGGCCTGTACTTCCTTGCCGATACAATGTAATCACTCATACGTATCTACAAAGATATAAAAAAAGGCCGAAAAATTTTTTTTGCATGTAAGAAAAAGTATTGGCACGCCGCTTGTATTATACAATGACGGTTAGTTTTTTAGTTGGTTTAGTTATTAATAGGTACAAAAAAGGCAGCCGTGACGGTTGCCTTTTTTGTATTATGTATCTGCAATTACTTGCGGAAGAACTTTTCGGGAGCTACAGGACCGTAGCAGAAGTCGGACTTGCGGTAGAATACGGAAGTCTTGTCCTTGGTGCTTGCAGTCGCTGCGGAAGGTGCGAGGGTAAATGCGGAGGATTCAACTTCTACAGGCTCGAAGGTCATAGGCAGAGGAATGCTCTCCAGAGGCCACCAAACCTCGGCCTCTTCATCCCGAGGGATACCTGCAATGAAGAACGATGCAAGGGTCTTTGTACCAAGGCCACTGAGACTCACCGTTCCAGGCTCGAGAGTGAAGGTGCCGTCTTCTTCGGGAATACCGGAGGCAATTGTATAACCGTCACCGGTAATATAGTAAAGCTTGCTCTGGTGGTAAATCTGGCCGTACTGACCGAAATCTACAGGACCATATTCGCCGATTTCTTCAGTTTCGAATGCGCTGTCGCAATAATAGGCAAGACCACCGGTAGTGCGGTCCCAGTTAAGGATGGAAGGATTGCCATAAACCTTGCCGTCGGTACCTTCGTACAGATAGTATGCAACATAGGACACGTTGGCGACGTTGGCCTCGATAACTACTTCCTTTTCAACAACGCTGTTCTGAACCTTGGAGAAGGTATCTTCGTCAAGGTGGTATCCCTTGGCAGAAGTCATGACATAGTTGCCAATAATAGCGTTATACTCGTCCAGGGGCTCTTCTTCTTCAATTTCGAAGGTGCCGCACCCCCATTTGCCGGTGCGCTGTGCATCTGCAGTAACGTCAATCAGGTATGCAGTGTATGTGCCGGGGTCAAGAAGCTCGAATCCGCAGTAGCTGGCTTCGTCGTAGCAGACGTCGTCGATAGTATAGTCGGTATTCTCTGCGAGGAATTCCTGAAGAGTGGAAATACGGTAATCCAGCATTGCATTTACATCGCCGTCATAGTTTTTGTCAACATAGTCAGAAGGAAGAACCACCATGTCGAAATAATCGCCCACCCAGCCTTCGACCTGTATCCAGTCGAGGAGTTTGCCAGAGGTGCTTTCCTCACGGCCGGCGTAGCTGAGAACCCAATCAGCCTGGAAACCATCGGGGACTTCGGGACCGACTTCCTCGGCTGCCTCCTGGAGCACTGCGAGGGTCCTGACTTTGTCGGACTCGTTGGAAGCGACGGTGATGACGGCGCTGCGCTGCTCAGTGAGCTTATTCTCAGCTACGGTCACAAGAAGGACATCCTCGTAGATGGCCTTGGTGGTGGCAACGCTGATCCAGTCAGCGTCGGTGGAAACGGAGTATGCCTCATCGGAGTTGACGCTCAGATGGATTTCACCGCCGGCAGCGGGAACAAGCTCTGCATCAAGGACGGCTTCGAAGATAACCTCGATAGGTTCTTCACCCTGATCGGCCTTGTAAACGATGGCCTTGATGTCGGACTTGCCGGTGTGGTTGGTGGCATAGACGAACACCTTGATCACGGCGTCGGCCGAATTGGTGCGGTTGGTGATGGAGATGGAACCCTTTGCGCCGGTCTCAGCCTCGATTTCCGCATCAAAGCCCTGGCCGTTGTTAAGGATGTCAACCTCAGTGATCTCGTTGTCACCAGCACCCAGGATGGTGTATGCAAGTGTAACAGTCTCGCCGAAGGGGATTACGAGGGTACCGGGAGCCTGAATCTTGAGAGTGAAAGCCTGGGCCTTGGGGAGGGTGATGCGGGTTTCGCCGAAGATGAGGATGTAGGCTTCGTCGGTCTCTTCCAGTTCGACATTGGCCTTACCGCTCACTTCCTGCCAGGTCTTGCCATTATCGACGGAATACTCCAGGGTACCGTCTTCACGAGCACGGAAAACAGGAGCGGAGGTGGATCCAACAGGAATCTTGTTCCCGGCGGAATCAGTAACTACAACACCGTTAATAGTCCAGTAGTAAATGTCACCTTCTTTGGTAATGCCGATGACGGGAGTCTCGCCGTCCTTGCCATCGCGAATCGGCACTGTAGTTCCGCCGGTGAGGTATAATACATAACCATCGTCATTGTGTTTAACATCAACGACAAGTTCACCTTTTTTCAGTTGTTCGACAAGATCGTTCAGCTTGGGGACTACTGTCTCATTTAGGGTCTTTTCCACTGCGGACACCCTGTCTTTCAGGGAATCAATCTCCGAGCGGAGGGCGGAATCATCGTACTTGTCGCAGGCTGCGAAAAGAAGAGCAGATGCTGCCGCCAGAATCCATACAAATTTTTTCATAAGCAAAAATATTATTTGAAATACATACTTTTCTAACCGTCAAGGGCGCAAAGTTAATAACAAATTTTAAAAATCAAAATTCTAGCAGCTCAATCGCTTTCTCTACCGTATCGTCCATCGGCAGATAATACTTGTAAAAAGCGTTCTCACCGAGTTTCGAATATCGTGCCACAAGTGCGTTGAGCTGGGGCTCCAGGTAAGGGACCGTAGAGGCCCACTCGGCATCTGAACAGCTTATTCCGTCCTTGGCCTTGACCCATGCGCGGAACTGCTGCGCCAGGCCTGCCTCGGCAAGGAAAGCGTCCATATCGGCGAAGGAATCAATCACGGAAAGCCTTTTGACGTATTTGTCGAACATGGCCGAAGCGAACCTCATCTGGGAAGTCTTGCGATTGCACTGGACGAAGAAGGAAGAAGCCCTTGTGGTGTCCATCGGCACGAAGACATCGGGCATGATGCCCCCGCCGCCGTACACCAGCCTGCCGCTGCGGGTGCGGTGAACGTCAGTCGAGTCTATCTTCACGCTGTCGGCCGAGAAAACCTCACCGTCGGCGTAGCGGTTGTAAATATCGAAGCCGTAGTCGGTATCGCCGCCGTAGGGTTTCTGGATGCATCGGCCAGAAGGAGTATAATAACGGGCCACGGTAAGGCGGATTCCGGAATCGTCGCTGAGATAGAACGGTTCCTGCACCAGACCCTTGCCGAAGGAGCGTCGTCCCACGATTATTCCCCTGTCGTTGTCCTGGATGGCTCCGGCGAAGATTTCGCTGGCCGAGGCCGAGCCTTCGCTTATGAGCACCGCCAGGTCAATGTCTTTAAAGATTCCCCTGCCGTCGGCCTTGTAAACTTCCCTGTCGCGGTGGCGGCCCTCCAAATATACTATGGTATCGCCCATCTGGAGGAAATCATCGGCCAGAAGAAGCGCCTGGTCCAGATAGCCGCCGGAATTGTCACGGACGTCGAATACCAGCTTCTTCATGCCCTGGTTGCTCAGGGAAAGCGCAGCATCATGGCATTCCTTGTAAGTAGTGCGGGAGAATTTTCCGAGACGGATATAGCCCACGCTGTCGTTTAGCATGAACGATGCATCAACGCTGTAAAGGGGTATTCTTCCGCGAACAATCTGGAAAGGAATGACGTCGGGGCCCCTTTTTACCGTAACGGTGACCTTTGAGCCGGATGGACCCTTTATGCGGCGCACCATGCTGTCCTGGGGAAAATGCACGCCGGCTATGACTTTGTCGTCCACTTTCAGTAGGCGGTCGCCGGGAAGCAGCCCCACTTTTTCAGACGGACCGCCGGGGATAACCTCAAGCACTATTGCAGTGTCATTGGGGACGTTGAACTGTATGCCGATACCGTCAAAATTGCTGGCCAGGTCCTGTTCCGAAGCTTCAAGCTGGATTGGCGGCAGATAAACCGAATGAGGATCAAGTTTGGAAAGAGCCGCGACGATGGCCGCATCGGTCATGCCGTCTTTGTCCAGAGTATCGACATAGTTCTTGTCCACTATATCCAGGATAAGAGTAAGCTTGCACCAGTCTATGTCGCGGGTGTGCAGAAGATGCTTCTTTTCGCGGTAGCGCATCACCGAAAGGGTGACAAGGGCGCCTATTACAACGCCCAGTACCACTTGAAGTATTTGTATTGAGGTCCTTTTTTGCATTCTATCCTATCTGTTCTACTTCAATTCCGGCCCTCTTCAGAAGGTCTATTCCATCCGTAAGGCGGTATGCGTCCCTGTATACTACACGTTTGATGCCAGCCTGAATAATAAGCTTGGCACATTCCGAACAAGGGGATGCGGTAACATAAAGCGTTGCGCCTTCCGAGGAATTGCCGCTCTTGGCAACCTTGGTGATGGCATTGGCCTCGGCGTGGAGCACGTAGGGCTTTGTAACGCCGTTCTCGTCTTCACAAATATTCTCGAAGCCTGATGGCGTGCCGTTGTAACCGTCGGAAATGATGGTGCGGTCCTTGACAAGGAGTGCGCCCACTTTACGGCGCTTGCAGTAGGAATTCTGCGCCCACACTTCGGCCATCTGCAAGTAACTGCTGTCGAATTTCATCTCTTAGTTCCTTTGATAAAGATAGCGTTTGATGCTCTTCTTGGGGGTGCGCTCGAAATCTTCCGGCATAAGCTCTATCTTCTTGATCTGCGCATACTTGGGGAGCTCGGCGTTGATGGCAGGAAGGGTGTCCATGATGCGTTTTTTGAATACGCTGCGGGGCATGCCGTCCAGTTCTGCCTGATGATAGTCGGGATATATGAGTGCGGTTAGGCCGCCGTCGTCCTCAATCACCAGGGAATCCACCACGTAGGTGAAGTTGTTTATCACAGCCTCGAGCTCTTCGGGATAAATGTTCTGGCCGGAAGGGCCCAGAACCATGCATTTGCTGCGGCCCCTCAGGAAGAGGTAGCCGTCTTCGTCCAGAACGCCCATATCACCGGTCTTGAACCAGCCGTCTGCAGTAAAGGAGGCTTCGGTGGCTTCGGGGTTCTTGTAATAGCCGAGGCACACGTTGGGGCCTTTCACCTGGACCTCGCCGGGGATGTTCCTGGGGTCGGGCGAGTCTATGCGAATCTGCATGTTAAGCGCTGCGCGGCCGGCAGAACCAACTTTCACCTTGTCCCAATGGGCATATCCTATGATAGGACCGCATTCAGTCATGCCGTAGCCAACGGTATAATGGAATCCGATCTTATTCAGGAATTTCTCGACTTCGGGATTGAACGCAGCGCCGCCAAGGATGACTTCCTCGAACTGCCCGCCGAAAGCATTGGTGAGTTCCGTGCAGAACTTCTTTTCGATTGCCTTGTCCAGGATGGGGATGCGCCTGTATAATTTGGTTTTGTCGATCAGGGGTTTGAGCTTGGTCTTGTACACCTTCTCCATCACCAGCGGCACTGCGATGATGATGTCGGGATGAATCTCGCTGAAGGCCTTCATGATAATCTTGGGGCTGGGTACGCGAGAGAGGAAGTGAACGTGCATGCCGATGGTCATCATATAGATGAACTCGAACATCATTCCGTACATGTGGGCCGAAGGCAGCATGGCCACGATGTTCATTCCGGCCTTAAGCATAGGACATGCGTCCTTGGCGGCGAACTCTATGTTGGAATAGAGCGAACGGAAAGGCAGCATCACGCCCTTTGAGAAACCGGAAGTGCCCGATGTATAATTGATAATCGCAAGCTCTTCGGCTTGGTCTTCGTAATAATTCAGATCCTCCGGTTCGAAGTTGTTGGGATACCTGTGGCCGAATTCCTCGTTAAGATGTTCTCGTATCTGGGCCAGTTTGTCCGATGCAGCGTAAAGGAACTTGAAAGTGTTAATCTGCACAACCACAGCCAGATCTGGCATCTCGACTGGATCCAGACCTTCCCAGATAACTTCGTCTACGAAAAGGACACGGGCCTCGGAGTGATTCACCAGATAGTGTATGTTCCCGGCCTTGAATTCGTGCAGGATGGGAACCGCGACCGCGCCGTAGGTAATGGCGGCAAGGAAACTCACGCCCCAGTTGGCCTGGTTGCGTGAACAGATCGCGACTTTGTCGCCTTTGCGGAGACCACACTGCTCGAAGGCGATGTGAAGCTTTGCTATCCTGCGCGCGACGTCGCGATATGCAAGCGTCATGCCCTGATAATTGGTGAGGGCAGGGCGGTCCCAGTTGCGCACAAAGCTTTCCTGCAAAATTTTGTTGACTGAGTGGAATTCCATGTTATACTATTTCAATTTTATATCTCTCGTTTTACCGTCATAGCATTCGGCGCTGACTCCCTTTGAAGTCGGCGTGAGCGGAGTGTCGGGTTTGAGCATCTTTCCGCCTTCGTCCTTTGTCAGGGGCTCTCCCCCTTCAAATGGATAAATCAACGTACGGACCGATGTCCTTACAGCCCAATAGCGTTTTTCTCCGCTTTCTATGAGTTCAGGAAGGTTCTTCACCTTTTCGGGGGCTTTTATCCCCTTCCAGCCTTCGGGCTTGACGCCGTGAAGGTTGTATCTTTCAAGCGTATTGTCCTTGTGCAGCACCATAACAGTGTAACCGCCTGCGCCTGTAAAGTCATAGGCGTCGGGACCCAGAAGGATGGGTTTTCCAAGTTCTACGGGGAAACCGTTAACCCAGTGGCCAAGGCGGTCAAGGGCATACAGCTTCGAGCCGGCTGCAAACAGGAACTGAATCTTCTTATTATTATAGTAGTCGATGTCCTGTACCCTGCCGCAGATGTGTTCCTTGAAGGGAATGCCCCATACGCCCTTGCCGTTCTCGTCGTTAAGGCAAATGGAAAGGTGCGAATTCTGGTACAGGTAATTGGTTTTTCCGCTCTGATAGTTTGTGACGGGGAAAAGGCCGGTAGGGATAACCACGGTCGTATCCCTTTCCAGGACCTGGACCTTGGTGCCCTTGAGAGCGCGCTTATCCAGCTGAATGCGGAACGAAGGGAATTCGGAAGAAAGGTCCAGCGCAGCAAACGCCGGCGCGTATCCGGAGCCCTTCACATACTCCAGGACCGGGGTCGAAATGGCTTTCGAGAAAAGGTTCCCGGCAACAAGCGGAGCATCCGACAGGGACAGATATGCATTGAAGCCGGAAGGGAGGTTCACGGAAGCATCCTGGAGCCTGTCCTTAAGGCTGTATTTCAGGAATTCCTTGTCCTGGAATGCCCTTACGGTGGGAAGGTCGGCGTATACGGTCCACTTTTCCCCTATCGAGGCGCAGGACGTATCCACAATGTCGAAGGCCTCGCCGAAAAACTGGCCCAGACAGCCCTTGTAAGGGTTTGAGGCCTCACGGCCAAGCTTTAGGTCCTTCCCTGAACGGACAAGGACTGCGCTGCGCTCCACGCCGTCGGGATCGGTGAATACGGCCTTAACCACTTCGCGGGGCTGAATGCTCCTGAGCCACTCCGTGGGAGTGAGAGGGCGTCCGGCCTTGGTGGTCAGGAACTTGTCGAATCGGACCCGCCTTCCTCTGCCGTCTTCAAAGCTGCGGCGGCCTTCGATGTAGGCGTCGGCATCGGCCACGGGGACCGAAATTGCAGAAGAGGTGAAATAAGGGAGAACCTCTGGATAAGACGGAACGGAAGAAGGCGACAGTGCGAAATCGGCAAAATAACTGCTAACGCCTTCGCCTGGAAGAGTAATGCCCTTTACCAGTATACCGTCATCGGCGACGTCCTGAATCATCCAGGCGCTCCATGCAGTAAGATCTTTCACGAAAGAGGTGTATGAATGCATGGGCTTTCCGGCATACACCTGCAGAAGTTTGCCGGCATGCGAGTGCGAAACCAGCATGACAGCAGGCCCTGAGGCCTTTTCAATAAGCTCAGTGAGTCCTTTTGCGCCAAGTATGGACTTGTCTTCATCCAGATGGCGGGCACTCGAGTTCAGGAATGTTTCCGAACGGGAGGCCAGGAAAAAACCGTCCTTCGACATGGTCTTGAGTCCGGCCTTAGCGGCCTGGGGGGCAAGTGCCGAATCGGCCGGGGAAGCTTCCGCAGCCACAAGAGGTACCAGAGAGCCGCTGTTGTGCAGTGAAACCGCTATTCTCCTGTTCCCAAGGGACTGCAGGAAATGCATGAAGGCGGGATTATCAGAGGCCACGATGCCGCGGAGAATGCCGGTCGAGTCGGCAATAATCCGGGATGCCCTTGCAGAGCCGTCGAATACCAGTACCGCTACAGCATCGGAGGGGACGGCGCTGAGCACCGACCAGGAAACCGGGGTTGAGGCTGGATGGTCGGTCCCTCCACCGGAAGCAGGCCTGTACAAACGGGTTACCGCGAAGGCGATGCAGCCCAGAAGTATCGCTATAGCCGTAATGGCAATTATGGTTGACCTCTTTCCCATCTTATATTCTGTTTGTCCTCTTGAGAAGCATTTCCTTGTCTTCCGGAGTCATGTATTTGGAGAAGCTGCCGATGAAGTTATCGGTCATTTCTTTGTAATCCAGAAGTACAAGGGTATCCAGGCAATTCTCAAAAAGCGGATCAACGTTGCAGTCCACCACCTTTGCGCCGAAACTGATGTACTTCCTCAGGAGCACCGGCATGCGGTATTTGCCGTCCGAGAGACTCACGATGAGGCGATCAAGGTCATCAGCCGTACGACACGCGGCAAGAAGATCGTCAGGGTTTACCCTAAGGAAATCGCTCTTGAATGGATGGGTGGGAGCGGCATATTTTTCGCTCTCCGGGAGGCCGTAGCGGGACTTAAGAAAATATACTATCAGGCTCTTGTAAAAGTCCGGAATATCGTTGGACATACTTGCAGGACCAAGCGTGTAAGATATGGCCGGATTACGGATGGATGCCATAAGAAGGGCCGAAAGCAGCAGCTTCAGGGGCTGCACATCCCTCTGGTAATAGGGAGAAATAATGGTCCGGCCAAGCTCCATTACGCTGCCAAGGCGCTCATTGAGACCGTCCTTGAACTGGAACAGAGAAGCAGTATAGAAAGCATCGGCGCCCTCCCCTCTTTGCACGAGCTCGTTGCCGAAGCCAAGCCTGTAGGAGCCAGCGATTCGGCCATCAGGTATATTCCATAAAATCAGGTGGTCGAAATACGTGTCGTACTGATCGGTGTCTTCCGGGTTTCCGGTTCCTTCGCCGACGGCGCGGAAGATTTCTTCCCTCATGCGCGCGATTTCTTTCATCACCGATGGCATCCTTTCCGCCTTTGCGACGTAGCAGCGATAATCGCCGGTTTCGAAAAGCACTTTATCGTAAAGAGAGTCAATATCCGCTTTTATAAGCTCCGGTGCAACGTGGGGCGCAATCGGGGCCATAGGCTTTTCTTCTTTCTTCGGTGCGGATTCGCGGCATTCGGCCTCAAGGGCATAGGTACGGCTTCTTATATACTTGCCGAAAGTCTCAAGGTCCATGCCCTCAACTTCGGCAGGCGTGATCGGCTGGCCGATCCTGACCTTTATCACGGTCCCCTTCTTGTTGAAAAGCTCATGGACCAGACGGACGGTCCTGAGGCGGGGATGAATGCGGCCGAGTGCGTGGAAATTCTTTGAATTCGTTCCGTCGAAGTAAACGGGAACAACAGGAAATCCGGATTTCTTTATGAGCTTTACAATGTTGCCTGCCCAGGGGACGTCTTCAATAACCGGCTCATCCCCAAGAGCTGTCCTCTGCTCCTTCTTCTGGTAAGAGGAGACTTCGCCGGAGGGAAAGAAACCTATGGGACCGCCTTCCGAGATATGTCTCAGGGCCATCCTGATGCCGTTTACGCTTTGGGCGTCAGGCCTGGATGAAAGGTTGTCCACAGGGAGGAAACTGTCCTTCAGATTTGGAATAAGGGAAAGAAGGAAAGTCGTAAGCAGTTTGTAATCGGGGCGTTTACGGCCTATAGTATCGCAAAGGATAAGGCCGTCCAGGCTGCCGAATGCATGGTTGGAAACTGTTATAAAGCCTCCTTCGGCAGGAATTCTGTCAAGATGGCTTTCCGGAAGCTCATAGCTCACGCCAACCTCCTTAAGGACGGACCTGGAATAATCCGGGGCATTGTCCGCGCCCATACAGCGGGCGTGGAACTCGTTCGCCTTGTCAATATCCAGGACCTTCATGACAATACGGGCGACAAGCCTGCCGAAGCCTCCCTTAAGGCCGAGAAGCTGCTGCAGCATGGCCGCGTCCATGACGTATGATCGGACAGGTGTATCCATTACCAGTTGAGTTTTACGTAACCGTAATTGGGAAGGACGTCATGAACGCTAGTGGAAACAGCCTGCGCACTGACGGTGGCCTTGCAGCGGACATCGCGCGAAGAAGCGGCGAACTGGATCGTGTACTTGCCTTCGTCCACCTTCCAAGCGCTGCTTTTCTCGCTGAAGGATGCAAGCTCCGCCGCAGGGAAGCTGAATTCCAGCACCTGGCTCTGGCCGGGTTCCAGAAGTTTCGTCTTGGCAAATGCCTTCAGCTCCTTGACGGGCTTGTCCAGCTGACTATTAGGGGCCGAAACATAAAGCTGGACCACCTCGCGTCCGGATACTTTTCCGGTATTCTTGACGGTAACTTTTGCAGTTATTGTGGTTCCGTTATTTGCTGCCTCGGGCTTACTGTATGCAAAGCTGGTATAACTCAGGCCATAGCCGAAGGGATAGGCAACGGGGAGGTTGAATCGGTCGAACCAGCGGTAGCCCACATAGATACCTTCGTCGTATCGGGTCTGGTGAACATTATTGATCACTGTATCGGTGGGAGCCGTTTCTCTCCATACAACGTCAACAGGGAAATTGCGCGTGGACAGTACATCCGAAAGATTCATGGGGAAGGTAACAGGAAGCTTACCGGAAGGGTTGACTGCGCCGGTAAGGATATCGGCAACCGCATTGCCTGCTTCCTGACCGGGCTGCCAGGCAAGGAGAATTGCATCGGCACCCCATTTCAAGATAGTTGTTTCTATTACTCCGCCAACATTAAGCACCACTACTACTTTCTTCTTTGCAAGACGGAAGGCCCTGCTCACCACTGCCAGCAACTGCTTTTCATCCTCGGACAGGGCGAAATCCGCGCTGCTGCGGTCGCTGCCTTCGCCCGAAATGCGTGATATGGTCACGACGGCGATGTCATTATTGGCAGCGAGGGCTTCAAAATCCTCGCCTTTTTCGACTTCGATACCAGCATTCCCAAGGCCTTCGGCAAGAGAAACCGTGGCAGCTCCATTGACACTGCCTGAGCCGGTGCCGCCGGGCACAAGTTCGCTGCCGAAAAGGGCAACCTTTTTCACATTCTTGAAAGGCAGGGCGCCATTGTTTTCCAGAAGCACCATGCCGTCGCGTGCGCTTTCACGGGCAAGGGCGGAGTTGTCCTGATCCTTGCCCTTTATTCCACGGACGCTGGCGCTTTCCGCCACCAGTTTCAGGACACGGCGGACACACTTGTCCAGCTGTTCTTCCGTGAGGGAGCCATTCTTGAGGGCCTTCATGAGAAGCTTGTACTGATCTTCGTTTCCGGGCTGAATCATATCGTTGCCGGCAATTATCTGTGCGACGGCATCGTCACCGGCGCCCCAGTCCGACATTACAAGGCCTTTGAAGCCCCATTCGTCGCGAAGAATGGAATCCAGCAGAGCGCTGCTCTGTGAAGTGTATTCGCCGTTGATCTTGTTGTAGGAAGTCATTACCGTGCGGGGATTGGACTCTTTCACGGCAATCTCGAAACCTTTCAGGTAGATTTCCCTGAGCGGACGGGTATGGACGATAACGCAGTTCCCGGTACGGAAAGTTTCCTGATTATTGCAGGCGAAATGCTTAAGGCAAGCGTCCACGCCGGTGCTCTGGATGCCGCGGACATAGGCGGCGGCGTTCTTTCCGGACACCAGGGGATCTTCAGAATAATACTCGAAGTTGCGGCCGCAGAGGGGGTGGCGCTGGATGTTCATGGCCGGAGCGAGCATAACGTCTATGCCCTTCGCCAATGCTTCCTGGCCTATTGCCTCCCCAACCTTTTCGGTGAGTTCAGTATCCCATGCCGATGCAAGGAGCGTAGCGTTGGGGAAACGCGTGGCCTGATCGTCCGTTCGCACTCCGGCAGGACCGTCTGCCAAGGTTATAGCGGGGATTCCAAGACGGGGTATGGCGTATGTGGTTCCGGCTGCGCCCTTTACGGGTTCTTCAGTAGGACATCCGGTTCCAAGCACGAAATGCACCTTTTCCTTAAGTGTCATGGCGCCCACAACTTTGTCCAGTGAAGCCCCACCAAACTGGGGCGCCTCTTCACATGCTGCTACCATCACGGCGGCAATTGCAATAACGAATAGCTTCTTCATATATCGGTTTCTTTTTTTCAATACACGTATAATCGTACAAAGTTACTACTTTTTTCTAAAGAAAAAAAGCCCTGTGCCAGGTCTGCGAATAACTGGGAAAGGAAAGAAAAGGGACATGCCCCGAGCGTTATTGTAAGCTCGGAATAAAGGATACTGCCGCGCCGCCTCCCGGAGCAAGCCACAGCGTCAGTGTGTCGGCCGATGTGACGGTGCGTTTTTCGATTATGTATGCGTAAGGATTTGATTCCCAGTGGGCATCGTAGGCATCAGCGTAGATTGTTGCCTGGTAGGAAACGCCGGGAGCAAGGAAGTCCAGCGGCTGGGGAAGGGTGCGGCCTTCGTCCCCGGTGATGGCGCCAAGAAAGAATCTGTCCCCGGCTCGTCTGACAATGGAAACGTATTCGCCGATTTCTCCCTGAAGAGCCCGGGATTCATCGCAATCGGCATCGAAGTCGCGGAAGAACTGGAAGGCAGGATGGCCCTCGTAATTTTCGACCAGGTCCGAAGCCATCTGAAGCGGCGAATACAGCACCACCCAGAGGGCTATCTGCTTGGCCAGGGTTGTATTCACGCGGCACTGCGACGAGTGCACATTGTTCCAGACTTTTACGTCAGGATTGCCTTCAATCGCCTTATACTCAATGTCGAAGATTCCGGGGGTATAGTCCATCGGCCCGCTAAGAAGTCTGGTGAAAGGCAGAGTTACATGGTGCGAAGGCTTGTTCCCGCTACTCCATGCGTTCCACTCCATGCCGCTGCGGCAAGCGCCAGGCCACAAAGCAAAAGGAACTTCGCTTTCATCAGAATCATTTTGGAAGCCCGAAGGCAGCGGTCATCTCCTTCATCTGCTCATCGGACATGCCTTCCGGCTCGAAGCCCATGTCTCTGGCCGCGATATAGATGAGGGCGCTTTTGTTGAGGACGTCCACCTGGTCGAAGGCGCTCATGATATCCGTATCAACGGCAAACACGCCGTGCTTTTCCCACATCACCACGTCATAGTCCTCATCTATGGCCCGGATAGTGGCATCGGCCAGTTCCACGCTGGAAGGCAGCATGTACGGAACCATGCCAAGCCCCCTTGGACAGAAGGCCTTGGTTTCCGGAATCATGGACCAAAGCATGCGGGTGGCCACATCCTTTTCCATCCACTTCCTGCTGTGGGTAAGCGCTACCAGTTCGATAGGATGGGTATGGAGTGAAGCACGGTAAGGGGAACCTTTTGCCAGAAGATAGTCGTGGACAGCCAGATGGGACGGCAGTTCCGAAGTCGGGGCCACAGGGGCATCGGCCACTATCTCATAATGCGCACAATCCTTCGATATGCGGATAATGGAGCCGTTTGCCATGGGGTCGCGGGCCAGATCCCGCATACGCTTGCCTGTCCCCTTGCAATAGAACCAGCAGCCATCCAAATGTGGAAGAGTCTTGCCGATGGGGCGCGCTTCGCTTATAGGCGGGAGTGCACGCATGGCATCATCTACGTACTCCGTTATGTTTACGGTAATGTTGCCGCCGTTGCGCTCGGCCCAGCCTTTGAGCCAGAGGTAACCGGCCACTTCCGCCACGGCGTCAATCTGAGCCTTCAGGGAAGGCCGGTTTTCCAGAATGCTATGCATGAGGTTCAAATACTTTAACGTCAAAAGAATCGGCCACTAATTGGCGCATTTCCCAGCGGTCCTTTACCAAGCCGGCGGCCTTGGCCTGCATGAGGACATTGCCGATGGCCGTCGCCTCTGTGGGACCGGCCACCACAGGTATGCCAAGGGCGTCGGCCGTCCACTGGTTAAGAAGGGCGTTGGCGCTTCCGCCGCCGATGATATGCAGTTTGTCGATGGGGAAAGGCGCAAAGGCACGGAGCATCTCCAATACTTCTTTGTAGCGGTCGGCCAGGGAATGGTAAATGCAGCTGACAATCTGCGCATCAGTCACATCATTGCAGACGGTCCCTGAGTCGGTCCCTGAGTCGGTCCCTGAGCCCGTCGAAGGGCCTGTCGAAAGGTGACCGCCAATCTCATTCACCATATTTTCCGGCGCGGCGAAGCGGGGATCGTCGGGATTGATCCGGCCGGCGAAACCGGCTTCGGCCAACGCCATTTCCATCAGCTGCTGATAGGAATAATCCTTGCCTGAGGCCTTCCAGACGGCCCTGCACTGCTCCAGCAGCCACATTCCGGTGATATTCTTGAGGAAACGCGTCGTACCCTCGATACCGCCTTCGTTGGTAAAATTCAGGCGGGCGCTTTCGGCATTGATGACCGGGGCGGGAACCTCTATCCCCATCAGACTCCAGGTGCCGCTGGAAAGGTATGCGAAGCGCTCGTCGGCGGCTGGAACGGCTGCTATTGCCGATGCCGTGTCGTGTCCAGCGACGGCGATGACGGGAACTTCTCCAAGGCCGGTGGATGCCGCCAGTTCGGGTTTCAGCGTACCCACTGCCGTTCCGGGCTGAACGATGGGAAGGAGCATATCCGTGCGCACTCCCAACTCACTCAGTAACTGCTTGTTGAACTGGCGCGTGGCCTGGTCCATCATGCCGGAAGTGGAGGCATCCGTATATTCGCACACTTTACTCCCAGTGAGCATGTAGGACAGCAGATCCGGCATGAAGAGAATGGCATCGGCCTTAGCCAGGGCCTCATCCCCTGCTTCCGTCTGCGCATACAGCTGGAAGATGGTGTTGAAATTCATTATCTGGATGCCTGTGCGGGCATATAGCTCCTCACGGGAAACTTTGGCGTACACCTTTTCAGGAACGCCGACGGTATACGGATCCCGGTAGCAGCGCGGCAGGCCCAGCAGGGAACCGTCGGCCCCGACACAACCAAAATCCACTCCCCAGGTGTCTATACCGATGGAATCCAGCTTGACGCCCTGTTTGCCAAGCTGCGTCAGGCACTCCACAAAATGATTGTACATAGCCACCACGTCCCAGTACATGCGTCCGCCGTCCTTCTTCATTTCCGAAGGGAAACGGTACACTTCCTTCATTGAGAAAGAACCGTCACTGAGTGTGGCCAGCACGCCGCGACCGCTGGTAGCGCCGCAGTCGAAGGCCAGGAAAGTGTATTCTGCTTTCACAGTTATCTCTTGGATGTTACTTCTCTTTCGTACTTCTCAATCTCCGGGATGAATGCCTCGCCGACGGGAACGCCGTTCTTGTAGTTGAAGTAATCGAACACGGCGCCGAAAGGCAGTGTCTTTGCCTCTTCCAGGAGGGCCAGGCGCTGGAACCCCTTGCCGGCATCTTCGTATTCGCGAAGCTTAGCCAGCGGCTCCAGAAGGGCGCTCAGCAGGCATTTCTGCGTAGCGCGGGTGCCAATCACGTATGCGCCGATGCGGTTGATGGCGGCATCGAAGTAATCCAGGCCGATATGAGCGCGGTTCAAGGCATCTGCTCGGACAATCTCCTTGAACAGGTCCAGGGTCTGGTCGTTCATGATGGTGACGTGGTCGGAGTCCCAGCGGATAGGGCGGGAAACGTGCAGCATCAGTTCGGGAACGAAGAGAAGGAGACTGGCGACCATGTCCGACACATTCTCCGTCATCTCATAGTGGCCGGTATCCAGGGTGTACATGAGTTTGCGGGTGGCACAATAGCCGGCCACAAAGTCGTGCGAACCCACGGTATAGCTTTCCAGGCCGATGCCGAAGAGCTTTGCCTCCAGGCAGGTTTTCATGCCGGGAAGGTCTTCCTTCAGGATTTCGTCCAGGCTCTGGGCGAAAATCTCGCGGTAACGCTTGCGCTCCACGGTCTGGTCCTTGGAACCATCATGAACCCAGATGTTCATGATGCAGGGATCTCCCTGGGCCTTGCCCATTGCGTCCGCAATGCGGCGGCAGCGCTTTGTGTGCTCTATCCAGAATTCACGGATGGCCGGATCCGGGTTGCTCAATGACAGGTCCCCGCTCTTGGGATGGCCGAACGACGTGGAGTTGAAATCCAGCTTCAGGCCATTCTCTTTGGCCCATTCCATCCAACTCTGGAAATGCTTGATTTCCACCTGGTCGCGGTCCACGAACTTGCCGCCGAAATCTCCGTAAATCTCGTGAAGGTTAAGGCGGTGGTTGCCGGCGATGAGGCTCTTGGCGAAGAGGACATCCCCCCTGACCTCGTCTATGTTTCGGGCACGTCCTGGATAGTTTCCGGTTGTCTGGATGCCGCCGGAAAGGCCGTCCTTCGATTCAAAACCTATCACATCGTCGGTCTGCCAGCAGTGCAGTGAAATGGGGGTTCTCTCAAGGGTCTCGACAGCTTTGTCTGTGTCCACGCCGATTGCGGCATAGCGCTCACGGGCTATTTCGTAGGACTTTAGGATTTGGGCTTCGTTCATAGTGTATATGTGTTTAATCGTTTTCGTGGACATAACCGTCGTCCTTGATGTTCCAAAGAGTAGCGATGAGAAGCCCGCCGCCCACAGCGATGCAGGCCATTATCAGGAACAGATTTCCCCAGAATGCGTCGCCGAACTTATCTGATAGCCAGCCGACGCCGACACCGGTGAAAATTGTGCTCAGGTAGCTGAAAAGCCCCAGGAAACCAGCCGCGGCCGATGCCGCCTTCTTGGTGGCGTTGTTTCCGGTAATAACAGCGAAGAGCGCCTGCGGTCCGTAAAGGAAGAAACCGGCCAGTGCCAGCAGCACCAGCATCACAACTGGCGAAGTGCCATCAGGTAGGAAGTGGATGGCAAGGAGGCACACGCCTGTAAGGATCATTTCAATGACGCACATCCGCTGGCCCTTGCTCTTGAAAATATGGTCAGTAATCCATCCGGCCGACAGCATTCCAAGGCATCCGGCAATCTCGAAGATGCCGATTGTCCATCCTGCAAGCTGGGGTGAAAGCTGCTGTTCCCCCTGCTGGAGGAACTTGGGGCCCCAGTCCAGCACGGCAAAACGAACGATATAGAGCATGAGGGCAGTAGTGGAAACAATCCAAACAACCGGATTCTTGAACACCTTGTCCATCACGAACTTGCGGTAGCCTTCGCGGGTGTCGTCGTCGTCCAGTTCCGTTTTGGTATCCGGAAGCTCAGGAAGGCCCACGGAGGAAGGAGTGTCGCGGAGAGTGAGAATGATGAACACCACTCCGGCAGCGCCGATGGCCGCAGGAATCCAGAAGCACCACTTCCAGCCCATACCCGCCACGATGGCACCGCACACTACGGACACAATCGCCGCTCCGATGGAATGCGACATATTCCAGATACTGAACTTGGTCGCAAGCTCCTTCGGCGGCACCCAGTGCACCATGAGGCGGTTGCAGGGGCCGAAACCTGCACCCTGGAACACATTGTTCAGGATAAGCAGTACTGCCATGATGGTGACCATGCCGTTTACGAAGTCAGGACCTTCTGCCTGGCCAGTTATAAGGTGGCTTAAGTCAGCACTCCAGCCGAAGATGAAATTCAGGATTACGCAGGCGCCAAGGCCGATGGCAAGGTGCCAGCGGGCGTTTGTCCTGTCGGCAAGGATGCCGTTCAGAAATTTGGATACGCCATAGACAAGGCCTGCCAAAGTAAGAATAATACCGAAGCTGGTGTCCTTGATGCCATATTCCACGCCAAGGGCCGGCATCGCGAAAGCAAAGTTCTTTCTGACGAAATAGAAAACGGAGTAGCCTATCATCGAACAGATGATGACTCTCCACTGCCAGTATTTGAAGCTTTTAGGGGTTGGTTTCATCGTTCAAACGGTCCGCCGGGGGCGAAAAGGGGTTCGACAATGGCGTCATAGAAGCCGCCGCGTTTTGCAAGGTCCAGAACGTTGTAGCGGTAGCGCATAAGCTGCACTTTCTGGAACATATCGTGAAGCTGCTGCTTTGAAAGGCCGATTTGCTCCGGCTCATAAGGAGCGCCGGATGCCTTAAGAAGGTCACGCATCTTCTTATATGAATACACCTGGCCCTGGAGCTTCTTCTTGAACGAAGGCCACTCCTCCTTGAGCTTCTCCAGCTGTCTGCGGACTTCGGCCTTGTCCTGCCATTTCTTGGTAATTTCGTCGTACCCGAGGCGGGGTGCCGGGAATCCTTCGAAAATCTTCAAAGCGCGCTGCTGTTCCGCCTCCAGCGAAGGCCAGGCGGCGACGCAGGCGTCCACGTCGATGGCCGTCAGGTCCTGCTTGAACAATTCGTCAAATACAGCGCACATGGTGAGCGTGCCTATGGCCACCTGGAAACCGTGGCTCTGGAGCTTCCCTTTATAGCGGTGCTCCGTCATGTCCAGGATATGGCTGAAGAGATGGTCGCAGCAGGAAGCGGGACGGCTGGAGCGGGCCGCCTGCATGGCAAAGCCGCTGAGGGTGAGGCCCTCGAACACGTCTGCGATTGCATCGGAGTCTCCGGCGGCAACAGCCTCGGGATTGGCAAGGAAATCGTCCAGATAGTCCTGGAGCACATGCCATGCATCCGGATGGATGGGCTCCGTGCCTACGAAGTCAGATATCATCCACTCCGCTCCGGCAGGCACTTTGGCGGCAAGGTCGGCATATCCGGCGGCGGTCATTTCGGCTGGTGCGGCGGCAATTACGTCAATATCGGCCACAATCGCTACCGGAGCCGGGCAGGAAAAAGTCTGCTTGGCGCCCTGATAAGTAATTGACGCGCCGAAAGAGGAATACCCGTCAACTGAACATGCTGTGGGGAGAGTAAGATACGACTGGCTGTGGTGATGCGACGAAAGCTTGCAGAGGTCGTTGATGACGCCAGAGCCGACAGATACAAGCACGGCCTCCGGATTCGCGTCCAGAAGGCCGTCCACCAACTCTACGTACTTCCATTCGGCGTGGAATTCCTCTTCCATAATAATGTGCTTCAGCACCGGGATGCCTGCAGATTCGAAAAGTCCGAACACGCGCGAGCCCAATGCGGGCCAGGTGTGGACATCGGCCATAATGAGGGCCTCGCGACCGGGAAAGTATTTCAGGAACACTTCCGGAGCCTTTTCGGAGGCTCCCCTGCCCATGATAAACTCTTTGGTGTCCGTGGATATGGACAGCGCAAAGCTGATTCTTTCTTCTCTTATCTTGCTCATTTCCTTTTAAATAGATTCGGGCGCACGTACGCTCTTGTTACAAAATTATTAACAATGCAACACAATTCCAAGAAAAACCTTATGTTTGTTCCCTCCCCGGTATGGTAAAAGGGCAGCCCATGCCGGATCACCACAATAAAGGGGCTGCCAAGCTTTTCAATATTTGTCACTTTTTGATATTTTTGACAATATTTTGTAAATTTCGGTGTTACATCGGCAAAGGCCAAAAACAGGCTTTAATTATGGTTCGTAAGTGCATAGGCTATTTATTCTTGTGTCTGTCGATATCATGCGCAAGACCGGCGTCATTCCTGTCATCCGTGCCCAGGCCGGTTTATGACGCCCATCCTGAGTATATCGAGTTGTACGACAAGGCATGGGAACTGGCGTATAGCAACATTGACACTATTCCGGGAATTCCTGCCCCGGTTTATATGGACGAAGCCCACAGGTCGGACCGCATCTGGGTATGGGACACCTGCCTGATGGGACTGTTCTGCAAGTACTGTCCCTCTGTTTTCCCGGGAATTCAATCCCTGGACAATTTCTATGGCATACTGCTGTCCGACGCCGATGTCCCCCTTCCCAAGGTTATCGGCAACAAGTGGTGCGGCAAAGACGAAGGGAAGATGTCCCCGCTCAGAGTTCAGCATCCGGACAACCCTCCCCTCCTGGCCTGGACAGAATACTGCTATGCCCTCCAGACCGGAGACTTAACCCGGCTGGAAAGAGTATTTTCATCAGAGAAATACCTGCAGCGCTGGTACCAGATGTTCGATTCTTTTGACCCTTCCGCACCAAGGCCACATGGCGCCGGAGTTAAGGTGAAGCTGAAGAAATTCGAGGACGGCTATGCCTGGGGCGGCAATCAGAGCGGAATGGACAATACCCCGCGTGGAAGGACCTCACCGGATCCTACTCCACGTGACAGATGTCCGGACAATCCCGACCTTAGATGGGTCGACGCACTGGCACTTCAGGGGTTATCGGCACTATGCATGAGCAGGATAGCCGGACTGCTCGGTGATCAAAGCGAGCAAAAGTACTGGCAGGATGTGCATTCGGCTCTCAGTGAAAAGTTGAATACCCTTTATTGGGACGAAGAAGACGGTTTCTACTACGACTGCTTTACAGGCGGAGAAAAATGCCGGGTGAAGACCATCGCCTCATGGTGGCCGGTCCTGGCCGAAATGACGGGTCAGGAACGCGCCGGGCGGATGGCAGACCATCTTCGCGATTCACTGGAATTCGGCGGCTCAATGCCGACGCCGTCGCTTTCACGCAACGACGTAGATTTCATTCCGGACGGAGGCTACTGGAGGGGCTCAATTTGGCTTCCAACCACGTATATGGCACTGAAAGCCACGGATTCTTCCGGAGAGTACGACCTCGCCCGAAGTATCGCATCCTCACTTTTGGAGCACATGTACAAAACATACGTTTCCTTCGACCCTCACACCATCTGGGAGTGCTACAGCCCTACGGAGCACGAACCGGCAAGGAACAAACAAGGCGAACTTGTACGTCCGGACTTCTGCGGCTGGTCCGCACTCGGCCCCATTTCCATTTTCATTGAAGACGTAATCGGCATAAAAGAAGCGAACGCCTTCGACAATACATTGGCGTGCGCCTTTGACAAACACCCCGAAGGACGAGTTGGCGTCAGGAACTACAGGTTTGGGGATATCGTCTGCTCCATTATCGCTACAGACAAGAAAATCAAGGTCACCACCAACAAGCCATTCACCCTGATTACAGACGGCCGGAATATCGAAGTCCCCGCCGGAAAAAGTACCATCAGGCGATAAATAATTGTTTCGCAATGAACTCTGTTTCAAACATTTGTTTCTGGCATTTTGCATGTTTTCGGTAGCCAGTGGATTCTGCCTGGCACAAGCCCCTGACGCTTCCGCACAGCTTCAGTACTGAAAAAACGGAAAATTTAAGATTGTTCAACTGGCCGACACGCACGTAATTGCCGGCGATCCGCGTTCAGATAGGGCGCTGAATAATATTTCCGCCATATTGGACAGCGAAAAGCCGGACTTCGTGATTCATACCGGAGATATCCTTTACGGCGAACCGGCAATGTCAATTCCCCCGCCGATGATAAGCTTCACGGGTACTCCAATGATATATTGGTCCTGTCTGGGGAGAAAGATATTACATCTGTCTTTATTCAAGGTTCCCATTCGCTTCCATACAGAAGACGGCATAGAGAGGAACAGCTTTGATTCCATTTGCGAACCCGAAATTCTTTCCGGAGATTCTGTAGGCGAAAGGGCAATTGTAAGTCTTTTTGAAATTGTTAAGGCTGATAGCATCCACCTTCTTACCCTTTTTGACTTCCACGGGTATCACGTTCATCCCGTCCTGCAGGATGAATTCGACCTCCTGTGTGTTGTCATTCTTCCAATAACGGAGTGTTATGCCATTGGCTGCAAGTGCCTGGCCCACATAGTTCTCAGCGACAGACCCGAGGAATGTGTTGTCGGTCTCTATAGCGTTCAGCAGCATCTGAACCGGCATCTGCGTCTTTGTATTCAGAAGTCCCACGTCGGACATGTAAATCTTAAAATCGCTGTCGTCCTCCTGGGCCGAGATAGGGATGAAGCCGTGTGTAATCAGTTTGCACTTATGTACGGTGCCGGCAAGAATGAGCCACT
>Ga0310697_10000610_pt1 | contig 46550 bp, 34 predicted proteins | sample 172DNAGHGlowgp2_FD_203883 | JGI IMG/M metagenome (GOLD analysis project Ga0310697, IMG submission 203883) | Sheep rumen microbial communities from Palmerston North, Manawatu-Wanganui, New Zealand - 1728 DNA GHGlow gp2 (v2) (version 2) | ecosystem: Host-associated > Mammals > Digestive system >...
TTATACCGAGCATCGCGCATCATCCCCACTCCAGCCGCAGGCGTTAGCGGCATATCTATACCGTGAGAAAGGACGGGCGAACCTGTTCCAAGGCTGAATATCCTTACTGCTATGCCCTGACTCGTCGGGTCAATGTAGTTATATGTAACCGCAAACATATCACCTCCACAAGCAGTTACCGTCACGCTATTATCAGCTATTTTATGGTCAGTAAAGTAATATATGGGCGGACTGGGCAAAAGACAGCTAATGTTGGCGAAGTCGGCCATCCGGTTAAAAACCATAAAGTGGAGCCAGCGGTTCACCGTGTCGTATGCCGTGACCACAATATGGTTGTCGGTGCATGTAATGTCAGTGTAGCGTTCCACTCCGTCCTTGTTGTAATGGTATGAGTTAATCTCCCATGGCCCGGATGGGTCTCCCGTATAGGCGGCATCGCCAAAACCCACCCGTTTCAGGTTAACCGTGGTAGGGTCACCATGTCCGGTAATGTTATTGCTGGCTATGTATGCTATCCGAGTAAGACTCCCATCCTTGAACAGTGCTATGCGTTTCACCTCGGTCACAAAGTCATCATTATTCACAGCACAGCAATCAAGCCACATCCAGGAGGGCATAAACGTTGTCCACTGCAAAGTGCCGCTCCCTGCCATAAGCTTGTTCAAGTCAAGACAGGCCAGCAATCCCCTTTTGCTGCTGCCCATTAACATATAGCCTCCCGCAAAAGCGGTATCGTTTGCAATGCGGAAATCGCTGATGTTTACTACAGAAGGAATGGTCAACGATGTAACAGCTGGCGTCTGGTTGTCATGAACCGTAACCATGCGCGTAGCACCGTAACGGGAGTATACGACATACTTGCCATTCTTCCACTCCCTTACGATGGTAGTGTCCGCAGGGGTTTCGGGAAACTCCCAAAGCTTGTTCTGCCCCATGGCGACCCCCGCTGCGGACAGCAGGGCTAAAAGCAAAATAAACCGTTTATTCTTCATATTCTTACCATTTATTATGCTGGCCCTTGACTCAATTAAAACACTGGGGGAGGGCGAAGGGCAACATCAACCGCCTCACCCCCAAAAGGGGTCATATATCATCCTCTGTCTCGGGCACCATCTCGCTCCAGTCAATCTGCGTGGGATAGATATTGTCGCGGATAATGGTACCGGGGAAATCAGTACGGATTTGCTGCAGGAAAACAAACGCATCAAGACGGGTGCGGAAATCGCCCACCTTCACCTTGAAGTTGGGCTCGTCAAAAACCACATAAGCCTCTACTCCGGGATAGGCCTCGCGCAGACGTTCCTTCATCTCGAAGGCACGGTTTTTGGATGCAGTGCCTGAGAGCGAGGCCACCTGGATACGATAGCCGGGAATGGTGCGGACACGCTCGTTTAGCTCAATGTGTTTCTGCACCAGTTGGGACACCGCTACATCGCCTTTGATTTCTATATGTCCCTTACTTCGGTTTCCGCCATAGGAATGATAGGTCTGTGCCTGACACACACTGCACGCGGCAAGCATGGCAAACAGGGCTGAGAACAAATAATTATACATATCATTAAAGATAAAAAAGTTACATATAACACGCCCGCTCTCAACGGTGTCCCGATGGAAAACGTGGTGTGTCACAACGGGAGATGCCCCACAGGGGGCTACCTCAGCTTGTTCACCTCCTCGGGCCTGACGGAGAGAACCGGACGGCTGGAGAGTGTAAGCATTTGCTGAGCATAGTTGCCAAGCAGAAAACTGGTGAGCGAAGACTCCTGCTCGGTCATGATGACAATCATGTCGGCATTGATGGAGTCTGCATACTCGAGCGTGGTGACAGTCAAATTCTTGGGCACATCAACACATTTCACGACATGCTTCACCTCGGCTTTGGTAAGATAATTGTCCACTTGGTTCACATAAGCATCCACAATAGCCCTGATAGACTTATTGTCGGACGTGTAGAGACCCAGCACGTGCAGCTCCGAGCCGAAGACCTTGGCAAAATTGGCAGCAGCGGCCAGCTTTTGACGCGTGTCGGGTGAGTTGTCAATAGGCACAACAATACGGTCGAGAGACTTGTGGATGTCAAAATCCTCTCTGATTGTCAGTACTGGGGCAGGAGCCTCAGCAATAGTACGATAGGTGTTGCGGCCTATCCAATTCTTTTCAAATCCCGACATGCCATGGGTACCCACAACAATGAGGAATGCATTGTCCTCCCTTGCCTGTTCGCACAACTCGCGCGACACCTTGCCCTCGCGGATGACATAATCCATCTTAATGCCCTTCAACAAATGTGCCACCCCTGCGTTACGACGCTCAATTTCTTCGCGGATTGGTCCTTCGTCCTGGTCTTTCTCCTTGACATACACCAGACAAAGATCCTGCTGAAAGCGGTTGGCTATATCTATCGCCAAGTCAACGGCATAAGCCGAACCCTTTGAAAAATCGAAACCTACAATTACTTTACTCATAACAAAACCGGTTTATATGTTAAACGAATGCATTATTTCACGGTACAAAATTACATTTTTTTTTTGATTTGAAACTATTTTTTCAATAAAAATAATCAACCACGAAACAAACAAACTATAAAGCAGCGCCATACCGGACGACAACTCAACCACTTATCAACTTAAAAAAAATAATCGTGACGGGTAGCCGGCAGGCGTTAAAATAATTTAAACGCCATGAGTCAATGCTTCCTGCACCCACGCAACAACAAGCGCCTGCAACCTCCCGCGCGCCCTGTCGTCCACATGCGCCACATGTAACGAGGGTGAAGACCCAATGAGGAGCCGATGAGGGCGGCCCGGATTGAACGGCCCTGCAACGGCTCAACAACGGCTCTGCAACGGCTCTGCACCGACCCCACACCGTCCCCCCCGAAAGCGGCTTGCAAAAGATGCCAACAGCGGCGGTTGAAATCTTTTTTGCAAAAAAATGGCGGCAAAACTTGATACTTTTGAAAAAAAACGTAAATTTGCATTTTAATAATAATTACAAACGGAAAACAACAAAACACTGATAAAACAATGACTAACATGATTTTGACTGCAGTACTGGTACTCGGAGTAATAGGTATTTTCTTTGCCATAGTACTGTATTTTGTCGCACAAAAGTTCAAAGTTTTAGAAGACCCGCTCATCGACGAGATAGCAGAAGTGCTGCCCGGAGCCAACTGCGGCGGCTGCGGAAAGGCGGGTTGCCGCGCCATGGCCGAGGCATTTGTGAAGCAGGGCAACATGGATGGACTAAAATGTCCTGCCGGTGGCGAGGAAGTAGCCCGCAAGGTGGCCGAGTTGCTGGGGTGCACGCCCGAAATATCCGACCCCATGGTGGCGGTGGTACGCTGCAACGGCAGCTGCGGCAATGCCGTGGCCAAAAACAACTACGACGGCTTGGCCGACTGTACATTTGCCAACAGTGTCTACGCCGGCGAGAGTGGTTGCACTTTCGGTTGCCTGGGGCTGGGCAATTGTGCCAAGGCCTGCCAGTTCGGAGCACTGAGCATCAATCCAGAAACCGGGCTGCCAATCGTTGAAGAAGAGAAATGCACCGCCTGCGGCGCCTGCGTCAAGGCATGTCCCCGCGGCATCATCGAGTTGCGCAAAAAAGGCGTAAAGAACCGTCGAGTCTATGTGGCTTGCCGCAACAAGGAGAAGGGGGCTGTGGCCCGTAAATGGTGTACGGCTGCCTGCATCGGCTGCGGCAAATGCGAAAAGACCTGCCCATTCGGTGCCATCAAAGTGGAGAACAACCTCGCCTATATCGACTTCAACCTATGTCGCCTGTGCCGCAAATGCGTGGCCGAATGTCCCACGGGTGCCATCCATGCGGTCAACTTCCCACCCATGCCCCCAAAGAAAGAGGCTCCCGCCAGCGAAACAGCTCCCGCCAAGGACAATGCTCCCGCCGCTGCACCTGTCAACAGCCCCGTACAAAACAACCCGACCTATTAATCCGAGAACTTCATTCCAGTTTTCAATATAATACGCAAAATGAAAACATTCAGAATGGGTGGTGTCCACCCCGAAGAGAACAAGATATCGACCAACGCAGTCATTGAGCAGATGCCCTTGCCCAAACAGGTGGCAGTACTGCTAAACCAACATCTCGGCGCCCCTGCAACTCCCATCGTGGCCAAGGGCGACAAGGTGAAGACCGGCCAGTTGATAGCCGAAGCGCAGGCATTTATGTGCGCCAACATTCATTCGCCAGTCAGTGGCACTGTAAACAAAATCGACGTGTGCAAAGACATGACGGGGCTGCCCAAAACCGCTATCTACATTGATGTGGAAGGCGATGAGTGGATGGAAGGCATTGACCGCACAGCCGACATCAAGCGCGAATGTACCCTTGAGCCGAAAGAGATAGTGGCCAAACTGAAAGAGATGGGTATTGTGGGCTTGGGCGGTGCCACTTTCCCTGCCCATATCAAATACAGCATCCCCGAAGGGAAAAAGGCAGAATATCTTATTATCAACGCGGCCGAATGCGAACCATACCTTACGTCCGACCACCGCGTAATGATAGAACACGCCGAGGAGATATGTATCGGCATTAGCATACTGCGCAAAGCCCTGGGCGTGCCCAATGCCTACATCGGCATTGAGAGCAACAAACCCGAGCCCATAAGGGTTATGACTGAGATGGCGCGTACATTCGACGGCATCATTGTGGAGCCTTTGGTGGTGAAATACCCGCAAGGCGCAGAGAAACAACTTATCAATTCCATTACCGGTCGTAAAGTACCGAGCGGGAAACTCCCAATAGATGTGGGCTGTGTGGTAAGTAACATCGGCACCACTTTTGCCGTGTATGAGGCCGTACAAAAGAACAAGCCTCTCATTGAGAATATCCTCACCGTAACCGGCAAAAAACTGCCAAGCCAGCACAACTACCAGTGCCGCATTGGTATCACATACAACGACATCATCAAACACGCATTAGGCGAACTCCCTGCAACGACCGGCAAAGTGATAAGCGGCGGCACCATGATGGGCAAGGCCATCAGCAATCTGGACGCCCCCACCACAAAAGGTGCCAGCAGTGTGTTGGTGATGGATGAGAACGAGGCTCGACGTGGACCCGAAAGCAACTGCATACGTTGCGGCAAATGCATTAACGCATGTCCCATGGGACTTGAGCCCTACCTGTTCTCGGCATTGGTAAAGAACAACCGCATAGAAGAAGCCCAAGCCCACAACATACTGGACTGCATCGAATGCGGATGCTGTTTCTTCAGTTGCCCGGCCAACAAACCCCTGACCGACGAAATACGCTTAGGCAAGAACAAAGTGCGCGCCATGATGGCCGCCAAGAAATAAAGGAATAGAACTGTATAATATTATAAGGTATGAATTTATTAAAAATATCCGGTTCACCACACGTCCACAGCGACGAATCGACCAAGAAAATCATGTGGCGCGTCAATCTGGCATTGGTGCCGATGCTGCTTACCGGCATTGCCTATTTCGGCTTGAACGCGCTACTTATCAGCATTGTGTCTGTAGTATGTTGCTGCTTGTTTCAATGGCTGATTGAGAAGTTTATATTGAAAGTACCCTCTACCGTAAAGGACGGTTCGGCAATTGTAACAGGCCTGTTGCTGGCATTCAACGTGCCTGCCACAGCCGATATGATTTGGTTAGTGGCCATCGGCGCTCTGGTTGCCATCGGTGTTGGCAAGATGAGCTTTGGTGGCCTCGGCAAAAACCCGTTCAACCCCGCACTGGTCGGCCGCGTGTTTATGCTGATTTCATTCCCCGTACAGATGACCACATGGCCGACTGTAGGAAAATGGTTCCCCATGGGGCTTGACACCGTCAGCGGAGCCACTCCCCTTGGACTAATAAAGGAAGGCGTCAAAAACGGCCAAAGCATCAGCGAAGTGCTTGCCGCACCTGATATGCCCTCGCTATGCGACATATTCCTGGGTCACATGGGCGGCTCGCTTGGTGAGGTCAGTGCCATAGCAATTCTGATTGGAGCCATTTATCTTCTCTGCCGCAAAGTGATTACGTGGCACATCCCCGTAGCATTCATAGGCTCTGCCTTTATCTTTAGCGGCATCCTGTGGCTGGCCGACCCCACGCAGTTTATCGACCCCGTTACCACCATCCTCACCGGCGGAATAATGCTGGGTGCCTGCTTTATGGCAACCGACATGGTAACATCGCCCATGGCAAAAAGCGGTCAACTCATTTTCGGCTTGGGATGCGGTTTGCTTACGATTATTATCCGCAACTGGGGAGCTTACCCTGAAGGTGTATCCTTCGCCATTTTGCTGATGAACAGTGTGACTCCTCTTATCAACCGTTGGTGCAAGCCCACACGCTTTGCATGTTAAACATAAAAAAGGAAAGATTATGGCAAAGAAAGCTCAATCCACACTTATCAATATGCTGCTGTCCCTGACAATTATCGCAGTGGTAGCTGCAGCCGCACTGGCCTTTGTAAGCTATGTGACGGCAGAACCCATAGCACAAGCCCAGAAAGCTAAAAAAGAAGCGGCAATTAAAGCCGTCCTGCCCAATTTCGACCGACTGGAAGAGGCAAACGTGGACGGTGTGGCATGTTCCAAGGCCTTCAGTGCAAACGGCGACCTTGTGGGCATGGCCATCGAGTCCTCAACCGAGAAAGGCTTTGGCGGACACATAGGAGCCATTGTAGGATTTGATGCCGAAGGCAACATCTCCGGCTACCAGATATTGGAAACAGCTGAAACTCCCGGCCTGGGTGCCAAGGCTGGAGAATGGTTCCAGAAGGGAAACAAAGGAGACGTCGTTGGGATGAACCCCGCCGAGGGTCTTAAAGTAAAGAAAGACGGTGGACAAGTAGATGCCATCAGTGGTTCCACCATCACATCGCGAGCCTTTTGCGAGCTGATTAACAATGCATACGAAACATTCCAGAAAGGAGGAGCTGAATAATGAAAGCCTCAGACATAATTAAAAACGGTCTTATCAAAGAGAACCCCACATGGGTACTTGTGCTGGGCATGTGTCCCACACTGGCCACAACCACTTCGGCCATAAATGGCATGATGATGGGACTTGCCACCACCTTTGTTCTCCTCATGTCAAACATAGTCATTTCACTGCTGAAATCTGTGATACCCGACAAAGTGCGCATACCAGCTTTCATCGTAGTGATAGCCACCTTTGTCACCATTGTACAAATGGTAATGCAGGCCTATATGCCCGACATGTACGATACCCTTGGCCTGTTCATTCCACTTATTGTGGTCAACTGCATTGTGCTGGGACGTGCCGAAGCTTTTGCATCGAAAAACAACGTATGGCACTCGCTTCTTGACGGACTCTTCATGGGACTTGGCTTCACCTGGGCTTTAACCCTCGTGGGACTGGTTCGCGAGTTACTGGGAGCCGGAGCCATATTTGGCCAAAGCATCATTGGTGGCAACGACGGAATGCTGCTCTTCATCCTGGCTCCCGGCGGTTTCATCGTGCTGGGATATTTGATGGCATTAGTAAGAAGGATGCAGAAGAAGTCATAAAAAAAGTTAAATATTAGGGTGCTGGGGGTATCCAAAATGGACCTAAAGACTCTATATATATGAAAGCCTCGGAAAAGAGGATACATTATTAAACAAAATAACACAGTCATGAAAAAAGTCATTTTATTAACAATTGCATGTATAACACTGGGAATATGGGGAAACCTGAACGCACAAAACTGCAGTGAGATTGTGCGCCCATATTTTTTGCGCAACAACATAGACTCAAGCGAGTACCCTGCTGGCAAAGCGGAATGGAGATGCAATTACTCACGCAATGCATTCTACATGACAGACAAAATACCCTCAGATGCCTTTGTATACGACTTCACAGAACTCACGAGCTGGCTAACCGGACAACACCCTAATGCCAACATCGTAGTGGAACTGGAACATCTGAGTTACTGGGAGTACAACTTTGAGCAATTCCAACACCAGCATTTCTACAATACAATCTATTTCCGCCTACAAAATAGCTCAAAGAAATATCTTGCCGTTCGTAACATCAACGAGATATACGAAAGGACAGAATACCCTGAGCATTTTAAAAAATAATACCAAATAATATAGTTTGGCATATCTATAGAATTCCAGTTTTAGAATAACAGCAAAATAATAATCATCATGAAAAAGATAGCACTACTCCTCACATTCCTATGCGCCGCAGGTTGCATGGGTTTGTATGCACAAGTTAGCGGTGTCACAGAGGTCTTACTTGATGCCAATACCAATGGCGATACCATTGACGGTGTTAGTACTCCAACCTACCTGTACGACGATGGGGGAAATGCCGGAGGAACCATATATGGTGGTGGACACGATTACTATATAGTAGTAGGTGGCATTTGCGATTCAGCCGACTCGAACCTCCATCTCAGTGTTCTCATCAACAACTACGACATTGAAATTGGTGACACACTTTACATATATGACGGAGGAAACACCAATGCCCCTCTGTTAGTCAAGTTGAACAACAGTTACAGCAGTGATAGTTTGGGACGGGCACTTTATACCATCTCACCAACAAATACGGAAAAGTTGCTCACCATCCGTTTCCGGACAGTATATCATGTGGACAGCCTCTTCAACCGTAGCGGATTCTTTATGGAATTCAGGTGCAGCCGAGCCTGCGAAATGGTGTACACCTTTATTGACTCCATCTATGAACGAACTGACAAATATGGGGCAGTTCTGTCTCGCCATACTTTAACTACCTTTCCTGAATCGTTCGACACTACCTTTTATATGGATACCACAACCTATATAGACACGGTTTGGCTCAACGATACCAGCTATTACATGCAAAATCGCGACACCATTATCGAAACCGACAGTATCTTAAAAGTTGATACTATCGGATGGGTAAAAGGTGCAACATTATGCCAGGGACAGGGCATAATCTTTCATGGACACGGAGAATACTCCCACACCACCGGATGGTATACCCCCCACGACAGTACCACCATGTTCCAATGGGACTTCGGTTCACAGGACTCACTCTTCGAAATAGGTGCTGTGTCGCCACTATACACCAAGTATAAACAAGTAGACTGCTACGACGTGACATTGAAATTGGTGGACGTAAATGGGTGCGAGACAAAAGACTTCACAAAAATACAAGTGCGACTGGCGCAGAACCCAATCAAAACCATTTTCGACTTGACCCCGGTATGCAGCGCTGACTCCCAGATGGTAAACGTGGGATACGACGGTGAGAACGGTACACTAACCTTAAAGGAAATTGAGTTCAAGAGAACAACTTCAAAGACCAACATTGTCAAATCCTTCATTCCTGACGGCCCCAATTGTATTAAACCGTGCTACAAAACACCCGTCACATTCAATGAATTTCCCGGAGGAAGAAAAGTACAATCAGCCAAGGACATCTGTTCCGTATGCATCAACTACGAGCACTCCTATATGCAAGACTATACTCTCTCCATTCTTTGCCCAACATATGTAGAGGGTGATCCAACCCGAAAAGGAAAAGCTGTCTTAAAGTACAAGGAACCGGGCAGTATTCCTGTTGATGAAAGAGGTACTATTCCAAGTGGATCCGTTGGAGGCGGTGGGAGATTCACAGGAGTGCCATACATAATAGGTGGCACTGACGGCCGTGCCGACCGTATGCAGGGTAACGATTGCGACAGCCTGCAAAACCCTGGCGGTCTTGGTTTCAACTACTGTTTCTCACGCAACGGAAACTACAAACTCATCACTGGAGATCCTGCCGATAAGCTGCCCGTGCCTGAAGACGCTGGATTGGCCACCCCTGGAATTCAAATCAGTTTCACTTACAATCAACCTGCTATTCCCCCGGGATATTACCAAGCCGGACAACATGCAGGACCTGTAACGGTGACAACCATAGACTCAAGCGACCATATAGGACAACTTAACTACTATACACCTGCTCACGATTTCTCGCAACTGGTGGGATGCCCGCTCAACGGAGAATGGAACATAGAGCTGTGCGACCACTGGGCCGCAGACAACGGTTGGGTGTTCAGCTGGAGCATGGATATATGCGGTATCAGTGCCGGTGGCGGATGCGAATACACGGTCGGTATTGACTCCGTGGTATGGCGTCCCGACACCAACTACGCTACCGACTTCCGCGACGGTATCTATCGCGGACTCCGAATAAACAAAAAACCTGGCGACTCCACGATTTCATACATCTCGTCGCCCGACACTTCCGGAGACTTTAATATCCTCCTGTCCATCTATGACGAATTCGGCTGCCGCTGGGATACCCTCACCCACATCTCCACAGTCTACTCCCCCACCCCAAATCTGGGTAACGATACAATCATATGCGGCATCAACACAATAGTCTTGGATGCTACAGACAAGCATTCTGCCACATCAAACTACACATATATGTGGGAACCCACAGGCGAGACAACACCAACCATTGAGACCGAATCAGGCAAATACAAAGACACGCGTTATGTGGTCGAAGTCCTTAACACAGAAAAGAACATCAGTTGTCCCGGACGCGACACGATAAATGTGGCTGTCAACAAGCAACCCATTCCCAGTTTCGACCCTGGTGTCTACCCGCTTGAAGGTTGCGAACCTTTCACCATCAACATTCAAAACACCACAGAATACGGCTACAAATACCGCTGGGTATTCGGCGACGGAACCTACTCAACCCTTAAAGACCCCAGCCACTCCTATGCGGCCGGTACCTACGACCTGAAATACTACGTCGAGAGCGATAAGGGGTGCAAAGACTCGCTCATCTATCCCAAACTCATCACCGTCCACTCAAGCCCCAAAGCCTCCTTCACATGGGAGCCCGTCTTCCCCACAGTGCAACACCCCACCATCACCCTCAAAAACAACACCACTCCCGACAATGGACAAGTAAAATATTTCTGGGAAGTTCAATACGACAAAAACCATCCCAACTCATTCCACACCATGGTCGACGTGAACCCCACCTTCGAATGGAGTGCGCCCAAAAGTGGTGAAGACGTGTCAGGCAACTACTCCATACGACTGATTGCCCGCAACGATGAAAAAGGTCTCAGTGGACTGGATGTCGTCTGCAGCGACACAGTCGAGAACACCGTCATCATAATCAACGACATGCTCCAGTTCCCGACCGTAGTAACGCCTAACGGCGACGGAATCAACGACCGCTTCGTAATCCTCAACCTTGTCGAAGGTCTTGCCTATCCTATCAACACCCTTGACATCTACGACAAATGGGGTTCGCGCGTCTTCCATGCTGTCAACATCAGCCGCGACGACCAATTCTGGGATCCCTCCAAGAATAACGTACCTGCCGGATCCTATTTCTACCGCTTCTCAGGCAAAGGATATCAAGGTAATATAGAACACAACGGTGTTGTCGAAGTTCTTAAATAAGATATCATTCAGAATAGCAAACAAGGGTGCCCTCCGGGACACCCTTTTGCTGCTTCTCCTGCTGACAAACGCAACCATCCCTGCTGCCCATGCCCGCCAACGCGACACCCTCGGCACCGGGAATGCCACCCACTTTATTGCCAATCTGGGCCAATGGGACGACCCATCCCTCTTCCAAGCCCAGATGCACAACGCTGCCCTTTTCGTCGAACGTGGATGCCTCACCATCGCTTTACGCGAAAGCAACCAGCACACAGAAGGCGAACATTTCCACCATGCCCAAAGCCAACGAATGCATGCCTACAAAGTCCACTTTATAGGTGCCAACCCGTCGGTTGATGTCAACGGACAGGACCCTGACCCCTATGGAGGATACAACAACTACTACTATGGCCACAACCCCGACCGCTGGGTAACACACCTCAGCCACCTGCGCACCGTATACTTCAATTCACTCTACCCAGGCATCGACATGGACATCCAAGTCGCGCAACACGCACTCAAAACAAACTTCTACCTCTCGCCCGGAGCCAACCCCGACAACATCATCCTCCAATACGAAGGATTAGAAAAAACCTACCTCAGCAACGGCAACCTCATCCTGCGCACATCGGTAGGCGAAATCGTGGAACTCAGTCCCTATGCCTATCAAGAAACCGACACTGGCCGATGTGAGATAACCGTCCGTTACAGGTTACTCGAAAACCAGGTGCGGTTTATTATCGGTGACTACGACACCACACTGCCGCTTGTAATCGACCCCGTGCTACACTTCTCCACCTACACCGGCTCCACCGCCGACAACTGGGGCACCACCGCCACCTACGACACCTACAAAAACACCTACACCGCCGGCCTTGTCTTCGGCATAGGCTACCCCACATCCACCGGAGCCTACGACAACACCTATAACGCCAATGCCGACATTGGAATATTCAAGTTCGACACCTCCGGCACCCAACGCCTATTCGCCACATACCTTGGCGGTACCCAAGCCGACATGCCCCACAGCATGTATGTCAACACCTTCGACGAACTGGTCATCTTTGGAACCACCGGCTCCGTCGACTTTCCCGTCACCCCCCAAGCCTTCGACACCTCATTCAACGGCGGAACACCTCTCCCCTTCGAAGGCACCTACACCATCAATTTCCCAAACGGAAGCGACATCTTCGTAAGCCGGTTCAGCAGCGACGGCACCCAGCTGCAAGCCTCCACCTATATAGGCGGCAGCAGCAACGACGGCCTCAACTACCATGCCCACTTCAACAGAAACGGCAACGTCATCATGCTTGGCAACGACTCGCTCTACTACAACTATGGAGACGGGGCGCGTGGCGAACTCATAACCGACAACCTCAACAACATCTACATAGGCAGCACCACCCTCTCCACCGACTTCCCCACCACCCCAAACAGCCTTGCCCCCCACCCGCTCACAAGGCAGAACGGAATAGTCTTCAAGATAGACTACAACCTGCGCAACCTCATATGGTCCACCTACCTCGGAGGCAACTTCGACGATGCCGTCTACTCCATCGACGTCGACAGCAGCTACAACCTGCTGGTATGCGGCGGCACCAACTCGCCCAACTTCCCCACCACCGCCGGCACCCACCAGCCCGCCTACGGGGGAGGCTCAGCCGACGGCTTCATAACCAAAATAGCCTACAACGGCGACCGCATCATAGCCAGCACCTTCTTCGGCTCGCCCAACTACGACCAACTCTACTTCGTACGCAGCGGCAAACACAACGAAGTCTTTGTCTTTGGTCAAACCAAAGCCACCGGCAGCACCATGATACACAACGCCGCCTACAACGTACCCGGCAGCGGAATGCTCCTGGCCCGCTTCTCACCCAACCTCGACAGCCTGGAATGGTCCACCGTCTTCGGCACCCCCCAGGGGCGACCCAACCTTTCCCCCACAGCCTTTGGAGCCGACATATGCAACCGCATCTATGCCGCCGGATGGGGGCGCGACTTTATAGGCAACGGAGGCATTAGCTGGAACCAGGCTGGCACACACGACATGGAAACCACCGCCGATGCCATACAGTCCACCACCGACGGGCAGGACTTCTACATTATGAGCATGTCGGCCGATGCCTCAACCCTCGACTACGCCACCTTCTTTGGCGAACTGCACGGCTCTGGCTCCAACGGGGGGCACGACCACGTAGACGGCGGTACAAGCCGTTTCGACAAAATGGCCACCCTCTACCAAAGCGTCTGCGCCAGCTGCTACGGCAACGACAACTTCCCCACCTCACCCGGAGCATGGTCCACACACAACAACAGCAACAACTGCAACAACGCCCTCTTCCGGCTCAACATACACGACGACTTTGCCCTGGCCGACTTCGTGGCACCCCCTGCAGGATGCGAACCCTACACCGTCGATTTCACCAACACCGGGCGCGGCACAGCCTTCCACTGGGACTTTGGCGACGGCAGCACCTCAACCGCACGCAACCCCCGCCACACCTTCAACCAGGCAGGCCTATACCCCGTGCGCCTCATAGCCCGGCAGGAAAACGGCTGCGCCACCTCCGACACAACCGTCTACTACGTCCGCGTACTCTCCGACCACAGCCACCACTCCATCTCCCAAATGCCCTGCAACGGCACCTCAGTGCAAATAGGCATACCACCCATGCTGGGCTGCACCTACAACTGGATACAAGGCCAAGTGTCCGACAGCACCATAGCCAACCCCTACGTATCCCAAACCGGAGTGTACGTCCTGCAAATCACCACACTCGAAGGGTGCCATGAAACCGACACCTTCGACGTCAACTTCATCAACCTGCTCGACACACTCATCATCATCCCACCCACCTGCCCCGGCGGCAACGACGGGCGCGCCATAGCCCGCACCAACCACGACACCGCCACCCGTTTCTATTGGGATGGCGTGCCAGGAGACTCCATCCTCACCGGCCTCAGCGCCGGCCAGCGGCCACACACACTCGTCATCGAAAACCACGACTGCCGCTTTGAACAAACGTTCACCATAGCCGACCCCCCAACCATGAAAATCGAAAAACAGGCCAACACCCTGCTCTGCGCCGACCGCTGCGACGGGTCAATACACCTGCGCTACTCCCTGCCCAACTACCTTGTGGGCGACACCATAATCGACAGCCTGTGCGAAGGCACCCACATCACCCTTTTGCGCGACACCTCGGGCTGCCCCTACTACGACACCACCGTCATCGTCCGCGACACCATGCTCCACAACCTGCGCGTCTGGGCCGACGACACCCTGCTCTACCTCACCGAGAGCACCCACCTCCACGTAACCCCGGTGCCCGGCGGGCGATACAACTGGATACCCTCCAACACCCTCGACCGCCCCACCGCCACCGACCCCGTAGCCACACCCACCGACACACTCACCGTCTACAGCGTAACCGTCACCGACACCCTGGGCTGCACCTGGACCGGACAAGTGGCCCTGCACTGCACCGAAGTCAACTGCGGGCGACCCAACCTATTTATCCCCAACACCTTCTCGCCCAACGGCGACGGCATCAACGACCGCCTGTGTTTCAGCGGTGAATTCATCACCGACTTCTACATAGCCATCTACACACGCTGGGGCGAAAAAATATACGAAACCCACGACATACACGACTGCTGGGACGGCCGCTACAACGACAACTGGTGCATGCCGGGAGTCTACACCTACACCTGCCGCATCCACTGCGAAGCGGGACTTGAAAACCTCCTCAAAGGCGACATCACACTCATCCGATGAAAGACCAATTCGTCATAGCCTACCTGGCCGACCTCAGCATGAACCAAACCGTTGTCACCCATGCCTGCCACCTTGCGCGCATGCTGAACAAAGGGCTCATACTCCTCTACATCCAGGACCGCCGCTACCGCCTGCCCGACACCGGCGCCGTCGAACCCGAACTCCGCCGCATCGAAGCCGAAAACCCCGACATCCATCCCGCCCACGTAGCCATCAAAGCCGACACCCGCGAAATAATCAACGCCCTGCCCACCCTGCTCAACGGCGTGGTAGCCGTGGCCCCGGTCAACCCCAAATCCCGCTGCAGCTCCCCCACCCACCCCCGTCAAATACTGCGCAACTTTGCCCAGTGCAAAATAGCCTACCTCACCGCGCAGCGCCCGCTTGCCGACCCCGCAGCCTACAACCATGTGGCCTACAGCATCGACTTTCACAAAGAAAGCAAAGAAAAACTCATCTGGGCCAGCTACTTTGCCCGTTTCAACCGCAGCCGTCTCCACATGCTCCACTTCCGCTACGCCGACGCCGGCCTGAGTAAAAAATGGAGCAACAACGTCCTCTTCATGGACAAATTCTTCCACAACCTCGGCGTCACCTACGAGAGCCAACCCGTCCAGGGCCGTGCACTCTTCCCCGAAACACTGGTTTGCCAAACCGCCGCCCAATCGGGATACGGGCTGCTCATCACCGTCACCACCGACACCCGCAGCCGCGACGTAATAGAATGGTTTGCCGGAGTGCAGGAAGACCGCACCGTGCGCAACACCTACAGCCTGCCCGTCCTATTCATCAACCCGCGCGACGACATATACGTCCTCTGCGACTGAACCGCAGCCCCGCCCATACCGCAACAAATCCCCGCCACGCCGCTTCCCTTGCCCACCCGCCCACCACTCGTGCCAAGGGGACTTCGTCCGCGTCCACGGCCCGTACTTCCTGTTCATCATCCACCCCATACACTGCCTCATGCCATCGCCCTACCCCTACCGGACAACCAGCAACCGGCAGTTGCAACGCCACTCCTGCCCCGCTCGCTTTTCCTCATATATAGTACAATTGTTCCACACTTTATCGGCAATAGACCGAACAACTGTCGACTAACTGCAGGACAAATCCCAAACAATGATCGGCCCTGCATCTGCGCCACAACGGACAAAGCAGCACCCTGCAACGGGTTGGGTCCGTTCAGCCCATGCCGCAAAGGCAATGCTTTCGGGGCCTTGAGCCGCGAAAAAAACCGTTCGGCCATAAACCCGGCGGGCGACAAAGGCCATTTTTTCCACACCAAATTAATCGGAGTCGATTATTTTTTGTATCTTTGCAAATTCTAACGTCGGTGCCGGACCCCGGCACCGACGCTGTGGCACACCGCCTACAAGTCGAAACAATGATAAACAAAGAGACCATACAGCGCATCATGGATGCCTCCCGCATAGAGGAGGTAATCGGGGAATTCGTATCGCTGAAGAAACGGGGCGCCAACCACATAGGGTGCTGCCCCTTCCACAACGAGAAAACCCCCTCGTTCTATGTTTCGCCCAGCAAGGGGATCTACAAGTGTTTCGGCTGCGGCAAGTCGGGCAACGTGGTGGGATTCCTCATGGACCACGAGCACTACACCTATCCCGAGGCGCTGCGCTGGTTGGCCTCCAAATACAACATAGAGGTAGAGGAGGAGCAGCTGACCGAGGAGCAGAAAGAGCGCCAAAACGAGCGCGACGCCCTGTTCCACGTGAGCGAATTTGCCCAGAAATACTTTGCCGACCTGCTCTTCAACAACGAGATGGGGCGTGCCGTGGGGCTGAGCTACTTCCACCAGCGGGGCATGAGCGACGAGATGATTAAGACCTTTGGGCTGGGCTACTGCCTCGACGAGTGGGACAATTTCACCAACCACGCCCGCCGCAACGGCTATTCCGACACGGTGCTTGAAAAGACCGGCCTCACCATATTCAAGGAGCAGGAGAGTGCCGACGGCAGCCAGCGGACGAAAAGCTATGACCGTTTCCGCGGGCGTGTCATGTTTCCCATCTACAGCATCTCCGGCCGAGTGGTGGGCTTTAGCGGCCGCATCCTCTCCAAGGAGAAGCAGGCAGCCAAGTATGTCAACTCGCCCGATTCCGAAATCTACGACAAGAGCCACACCCTCTATGGGCTTTTCCAGGCGCGCAACGCCATAAGCCGTGCCGACAAATGCTACCTGGTCGAGGGCAACGTGGACGTGGTGTCCATGCACCAGTCGGGAGTGTGCAACACGGTGGCATCGTGCGGCACCTCGCTCACGGTGGAACAGATACGGCTCATCAAACGGTACACGCCCAACGTCACCGTGCTCTACGACGGCGACTCGGCCGGCATCAAGGCCGCCCTGCGCGCGGTAGACCTCCTGTTTGGCGAGGGGATGCACGTGCGGGTGGTGCTTTTCCCCGACGGCGAAGACCCCGACAGCTATGCCCAAAAGTACGGCTCCGCCCAGCTGCAGGAATACCTGCAGGGGCATGAGGAAAACTTTGTGGAATTCAAGACACGGGTGCTGCTCGACGATGTGCAGAACGACCCCATACGCAAGGCCGGGGTGCTGAAGGAGATGGTACACACCATTGCCCTGGTGCCCGACATGCTGGAGCGTCAGGAATACATCAAGCAGACGGCATTCCGCCTGCAGATGTCCGAAAGCATCCTCAGCCAGGAGCTGGCCAAGGCCATGGCATCCAACGCGCAGAAAGCCTGGAAAGAGGCCGAACGCAAGAACAGTGAGGCCGCGCAGGCAACCGCACAGGACCAAAGCCCCGCGCCCGCCGAGCCTACCCCCCCGCCAGCCCCCCAAAGCCTCCAGCCCCAGCCGGAGCCCACCCTGCAGAACAACCCCGCCGAGGCCCAGGAGAAACAGCTTGTGTGGCTCCTTATAAACTTTGGCGGGAAAGCCATCGCCCAGGACGGCACCGACGAGGCGGGAAACCCCTGCACCATCACCATGAGGGTGGCTGATGTCATAGTCCCCGAACTGGTGGAGAACGAGCTTGGTTTCGACAACCCCGTCTACCAGCAAATATTCAACCTTTACCGCAAGGCCGTGGACGAAGGCCTTCCGCTCCCCGACGCCAACCTCTTTGCCACCCACAGCGACAGCCTGTTGCGCAACACCGCACTAACCCTCATGCTCAACCCCTACGCCCTCAGCCCCCTTTGGCATGAGCGCAAAAACATACCCATCCCATCCATCGAGGTTCACCTGCGCACCGACGTGGAGGAGACAATCCTCTCTTTCAAGCAGAAGAAAATAGACCGACTGCTGGAGCAGAACTCCTTCGAGCTTCGCTCCTGCACCGACGAGGACGACCAGCAAATCCTCATGGCGCAGCGCAAACAACTCACCGACCTGCGCAAAGCCGTGTGCGAGAAATTGCACCGGGTAGTAGTATAACATTACACGCTAAGAGCCATACAACAACCATGGACATACAAACCATAAAACAGCGATACGGCATAATCGGCAACGACCCCAAGCTGCTGCTTGCCATAAACAAAGCCATCCAGGTGGCACCCACCGACCTCAGCATACTCATCACCGGTGAAAGTGGAGTGGGCAAGGATGTCTTCTCCCGCATCATACATGAAAACAGCCTGCGCAAACATGTAAGGCAGGGCAAGGGACTCATCTCCGTAAACTGCGGTGCCATACCCGAAGGAACAATCGAGAGCGAGCTTTTCGGCCACGTGAAAGGAGCCTTTACGGGCGCTGACAAGAACCGCAAGGGCTATTTCGAGGAAGCCGATGGGGGCACCATATTCCTCGACGAGATTGGTGAGCTGCCCTTAGCCATGCAGGTGAAGCTGCTGCGTGTGCTCGAGAATGGAGAAATCATCCCCGTAGGTTCATCCACGCCACAGAAAATCAATGTCCGCGTAGTGGCGGCGACCAATGTCGACCTGGTGGCTGCAGTGCGCAACGGCCGTTTTCGCGAAGACCTATACTATCGCCTGCAGCAAATATCCATCTACATACCGCCCCTGCGCGAGCGCATCGACGACATACCGCTGCTTTTCCGCAAATTCTCGTCCGACGTGGCCGAGAAATACCACATGCCACCCATCTTCCTCACCGACGATGCACGCCAGTACCTGATGCACTATCCCTGGTATGGCAACATCCGCGAGCTGAAAAACGTCACAGAGCAGATAGCCGTGGTCGAAACCGAGCGCACCATTACGCGCCCCATTCTCGAGAACTACCTCAGTTACGTGCCGGAAGAGAAGATGCCCGCCCTGTTGACCGACCGCGTGGATGCGGGCAACACCATATCCGACCGCGAGTTGCTGCTCAAAGCCCTCTCCATGGGGCAGATGATAAGCGAGATGCGCAACGAAATCAACGAGCTGCGCCAAGCCGTCACACAGTTGGCACAAGGCATACCCATCGGCACCCCCGCAGCGGTGCCGCACAGCGGCTATTCCTATATCGAACCCTCACGGCAACCCGACGAAGGAACACTCCATGTACTCCAGCCGCACGAGTCGCTCCATCAGCCCGAAGAGGAGTTTCAGGAAACCGAGATGGTGGAGGACGAGCCGCTTGCCCTCGAGGAGCGGGAAAAGAAAGCCATCCGCATGGCCCTTGAACGCCATGGCGGCAAACGCTCGCTGGCAGCCAAAGACTTGCACATATCAGAGCGGACCCTTTACCGCAAAATCAAAGAATACGGGATAGAACTGTGAAAACCAACGATATTCACATTGAGCTCCCTGCCTCCAAAAGCCTCAGCAACCGCTGGCTTGTACTAAACCACATAGCCGGTGCGCCCTTTATGCTTCGCAACCTCTCCCCGGCCGACGACACGCAGCTGCTTCAGGCCCTGCTCAGCCAGTTGCGCCACGGCACCTCCAACCATTTCTATTGCCACAACGCCGGCACGGTGGCACGTTTTCTCCTCGCCCTCCTGGCAGTAACGCCCGGCGAATGGGACATCAGTGGCGACGAGCGTCTCAAGCACCGGCCATTCGCTCCGCTAATCGAGGCCCTGCGTGGCATGGGTTGCCACATAGAGTGCACCGAAGCCGAAGGCTGCCTGCCAGTACATATCACTGGGCATATGCCGCAGCACAAAATGGCCGAACTGGATCCCGCCTCCAGCAGCCAGTTTGTCTCGGCCATGCTGCTAATAGGGCCCCTGCTTCCCCAAGGCCTCACCCTCACCCTCACCGGCCGCGCCGCCTCGCGCCCCTATATCGACATGACGTGCAATGTGCTCAACACTGCGGGCATCGAGGCCACCGTCAGCCCAAACCAACGGGTCTATCGCGTAAACGCACTGCCGCGAACCGAGAGCCTCCGCAGCAAGGCCGTTGCGATAGAGCGCGACTGGTCGTCGGCATCCTACGTCTATGCCGCCGCCGCCATCCTCCCAGGGGTGCGGCTTCGCATGCAAGGGCTCTCGCTCACCAACTCTTGCCAAGGCGACCGCGTCTCGGCACAGATTTTCGAGCATCTCGGCGTCGCCACACACGAGGTGCGCTCGCCCTATCGCCACGGGGTGCGTTCTGTCACCGTGGAAGGAAACGGTAAGCCCGAATCCACGTTAGAATACAACTTCCTCGACTGCCCGGACCTGCTGCCCGCAGTCGTGGTCACCTGTGCGGCGTTGGGAGTCCGTGCGCACCTGCGTGGAATAAAAAACCTGCGGGTAAAAGAGTCCGACCGTATCGCGGCCCTCAAAGAGGAGCTGGAGAAGATGGGGGGCAACCTTACACAGACCGCCACCGAAATCCGCTTGGCACCCGCCTTGCTCCACCCCACACAACCAGTTTGCACACATGGCGACCACCGCATAGCCATGGCTTTCGGAGTGCTGACACTCCGGTTTCCCGACCTGGTGATAGAAGAGCCCGAACAGGTGAGCAAATCATTCCCCGGTTTCTGGGAACAGCTTGACCGCATCCGCCGCACAGCGGGAAGTGTACACCCCGCCGGACTTTGATTTCGGTCCCGATATCCAATCCATCAAGTCAATAGCATGCCCATCTCATGCCGCCGCAGATTTGGCAGTGGCTAAAGCGAGTAGACAATAATCCCCAGCACCCCGGAGGCAAGGATGAGGAGGATGGGGCTTTTACGCTTCAGTGACAGGACAAATACCGCTGCAAAGATTATCAGACTGAGAACGAACTGCAGCGACCAGCCAGGCTGTCCAAAGCTGTCGACTGTCAGTAGTTGTAGGGCAGCCGCGGCAATCAGGCCTACGACCGCTTTGCGCAGCACAGCAAAGATGTTCTCCATGTCGCGGTTGCCTTTCATGCGCTGCATGAAGATGACTGCGACTACCATTAGCACCACCGGCAAAAGAATTACCGCACCCGATGCCAGCAGAGCCCCGAGTACGGCCTGCCAAGGCTCATAGCCTGCATTGAGCACGGCGGTGTAGCCCGTGTAGGTGGCGGTGTTGATGCCCACGGGACCCGGCGTCATCTGGCTCACGGCAAGAATATCGGTAAACTCCTGCTGGGTGAGCCATGAGTGGTTAACGGTAACCTCGCTCTGAATGAGGGCAATCATGGCATAGCCACCCCCAAAAGTGAAGAGGCCAATCTTTAGAAAAGTCCAAAACAACTGCAAGTATATCATGTAATCTGCGCTAATTCTTGTTATACGACTTAATCCTTCCATACCCAAATCCAAGCACAATGGCCCCCAGCACAATTAGAATAGGGCTTACGTCGAACAGCCAAATAAGCAGTGCCGAGAGGATGGGAATCCAACAGGTGGACCACCCCACCTTGGCCGACTGGGCCAGCCTGAACACCGGTGCCGCGATGAGGGCCACCACCGCCGGCCGCACACCGAGAAAAAAGTGCTCCACCACCGGCACCGTCCGGAACTGCCGGAACAGAATGGCCAGCACCAAAATAAAGACAATGGGCATCAGGATGTTGCCCGCAATGGCGGCAGCGGCTCCGCGCAATCCCCGCAGCCGGTAGCCAAGACCCGTGGCCATATTCACCGCCAGCACACCCGGCATTGACTGCGAAAGCGCCAACTGGTCAAGAAACTCGTCACGGCTCATCCAGCGCCTGCGGTCCACCAGCTCCTGCTCCATCAACGGTATCATCGCGTAGCCCCCACCAATGGTGAAGGTACCGATTTTGAAAAAAGAGACAAACAAATCACAATATTTTACCATGACTCGCGTTATAAAATACTTTTCATTAACGCTGCAAGCCTACAATTATTGTGCCGGCACCTGCGTGATGGAATGCATGAACGATAATTATAGTAATACAAACATAAACATTTAAGATGATTTTACTCGACATCTCCAACGGTTGGAAAACGGCCATCATGATAGTGGCCATGATTTTAGTGTTCTACTTCTTCCTCATCCGCCCCCAAAGCCAGGAGGCAAAAAAAGAGGCCGCCTACCGTGACAGTCTCAAAGAGGGCGACCGCATCATGACCGCAGGTGGTCTGCATGGCACCATCGTAAGCACAGATGCCACACAGGCCGTACTCGAAATCGCCCCCGGCACACGCATCAAAGTAGCCAAAACCAACATCAAGCCTATACCTGAGCGCAAACAGAAATAACCTGTTACATTTATTTAACACTAAAACTTGGAAAACTTTCACAGTTTCCCAAGTTTTCTGTGTATCTTTGCACCGCAAAAAATCAAGGGGTTAGCCCCAAAAAACAGGTCTAAAAAGCAAAAAGACAAAAGGATGGCAACCGAGGACAACCGAAAACGGATAGTGGAAACTGCGCTGCAGCTGTTCAACAGCCGCGGATTGCGTGGCGTGACGATGGACGACATCGCCAACACCCTCCACATATCCAAGCGGACACTCTACGAGACCTTTGCCAACAAAGAGGAGCTCCTGGCCGAATGCCTCACCCAGGTACACGACGACATAGAAGACCGACACAAAAAAATATACCTCAAAGTTGACGAACCCCTGCTGGTGGCGCTCTACATGATACGCGTCAACGCCATGTCCAACCACAGCTACCAGCACCTCATCACCGAGTCGGAACGCTACTACCCCGAAATCCACGACCGTTTCTTCAAAATACACACCTCCTCGCTACGCGACATGCTCAACAAATCGCTCAACTACGCACAAGACTGCCACTACCTTCGACCCAACGTCGATATCGACACCACTGTCGACTTCATGTGCGAATTCATACAGAGCCACCGCATCTCCGAAGTCGAAGACCCTAAGACATACTCGCGCAAAGTGAGCGAAATAGCCTTCACCTTTCTGCGTGGAATCATGTCCACCGACACCCTACGCCACTACGACGAGCGCGAAGAAGAATTCCGCGGCATGATAGACCGCATGAACGAGAATATATAAACAAACAATACAATAACAAATGACATTGAAAAGACTGACACTGACTCTTGCGCTTGCAATTCTTGCCACCACGGCCACAGCGCAGAACCAGACGGCGACCGGCTCAACCATGCGGCTGTCGCTCCACGAGGCACAAGACTTTGCCGTACAGCACAACTACGCCCTGCAAAACGCAGCTCTCGATGTTAAGAAAGCCGAGGCCGCGCGCTGGCAAACGCTCTCCAGCATGCTGCCTCAAGTAAAAGCCGGCTTCGACTATCAAAACATGTGCGGATACGAGATGAACCTGGGCGGCCGCTCCTCCATGGGTTCCATGATGCCTGACTCCATAACCATCGGAGATCAAACCTTCCCCATCTCCTTCCCCACCTCAGGCAACGCCGGGAACGCCTCCACCAGCATCCCCATGAACCCCAGCGGAACCTTTAGCATCACCGCCTCCATCGCCCTCACCGGCGCACAAATCGTAGGCACGCTTATCAACAACATATCAGTCGACATGGCCAACATCACCCACCGCCAAAGCGAGCAAACCACACGCGCCAACGTCAAAACCGCCTACACCTCAATCCTCATCATGGAGCAAACCGTCCGTCTGCTCGACACCAGCCTGCGCAACATGCAGCAACTGCTTGCCTCCACCGAAGCCAGCGTACGCGCCGGTGCCACCGAGCAAGTAAACGCCGACAAACTCAAAGTGCAGGTGGCCTCCATGCAAAGCAGCATCAACTCCACCCAACGCTCGCTCAACATGCTCTACAACTCACTCATCCTGCTGCTCGGAGTTGACGTAAACACCCAACTGCAGCTCACCACCCCCATCGAGCAAGTGGTCGACGTCGACTATGCCGCCAAACTCACCATGGGCGGATTCCACATCGAAGACAACTACAACTACCAACTTCTGCAGCAGAGCGAAAACCTTGCCCACAAGCAACTCACCCTGGCCTGGATGGACTTCACCCCAACACTCTCGGCCTACTACCAATACAGCAACAAAACCTACTTTGGCAAAGACGCAGGTTTCAACATGACACCGCCCAACATGATAGGCGCCAGCGTCAGCCTGCCCCTCTTCCAAAGCGGCACCCGCCTTGCCAAAATCAAAGGCGCCAAAATCGACTACCAGAAAACGCTGAACAGCAAACAACAGGCCGAAGACGGGCTGCGGGTGCAGTACAACCAGCTCTGCTACGACCTCGTGTCAGCCATCGAAAGCTACAACATACAGCGCGAAAACCTCGACGTCACGCGCCGCGTCTTCAGCAACGTGTCGGAAAAATACACCTACGGACACGCCAGCAACCTCGAAGTGACCAACGCCAGCACCGACATCATCACTGCCCAAAGCAACTACATCCAGGCCGTCATGACCGTCGTACAGGCACAAGTGGCACTCGAAAACCTGTTAGGAATGTAACAACAACACACGAATAAAAAGAAATACCGATATGAACAAAATCATCAAAACCATCATCCTGCTGGCAGCCGTGGCCACCGTGGCCGCCTGTGGCGGGAAAAGCGAAGAGCAAAAAGCCACCACCACCAAGAAAGAGGTGGAAAACGTAAAAGTGCAAACCCTCCAAAGCGAGCGCATCGCCAAAATACTGGAACTCTCCTCCACCCTCGAGGGATACGAAACCATGAACATATCCCCCAGCATCACCGGCCACATCGAACACATATACGTAGAAGTGGGCAGCCGCGTGCAAAAAGGCTCCATGCTTGTGCGTATGGACCAAACCCAACTCAACACCACACGCATCAACCTGGCCAGCACCAAAACCGAACTTGACCGCGTAACCGCACTCAAAGCCTCCGGCAGCGTGAGCGAGCAAGTCTACGACCAAACCAAGGCCGGCTACGACCAGCTCGTCGAAACCGAACGCTTCCAAAACGAAAACACCTTTGTCAAAGCGCAGTTCTCAGGCGTCATCAGCGCCAAGAACTACGAGGACGGCGAAATGTACACCGGTGCACCCATCCTCACCCTCACCCAAATCAGCCGCCTCAAAGCCATCATCAACATACCCGAAACCTACTTCCCCTTAGTCAAGCAAGGCATGAAAGTCGACGTACACAGCGACATCTACCCCGACAAAACCTTCCCCGCCACCATCGAAATAGTCTACCCCACCATCGACCCCGCCAGCCACACCTTCCAGGCCAAACTCAACATACCCAACGGCGGCGAGAAAATACGTCCCGGCATGTTTGTCCGCACCACACTCCCCCTGGGCCAGATAGACGCCATCGTTGTGCCCTACCAAAGCGTGCTTAAACTCACCGGCAGCAACGACCGCTACATCTTCACCAACCACGACGGCACCGCCCACCGCGTAGCCGTCACCCTCGGCCAGCGCTTCGACGACCGCATCGAAATCATCCCCGTCATACCCGGCGACCTGAAAGAAGGCGACCAACTCGTAGTCACCGGACAAGCCCGCCTCGTCGACGGAGCCAAACTCTCAATCGTGGAATAACCCAACCGTCAAAACCTTCGCAACCTCACCCAACAGTAGACCATAATAAAACAAACCATGGCAATATACAAAACCGCTATCAACAAACCCATCACCACGGGTTTGATATTCGTAGCCATAATCGTGCTCGGACTCTTCTCGCTCACGCGCCTGCCCATCGACCAAATGCCCGAGATGGACCCCCCCTACGTCACCGTAATGACCACCTACGCCGGAGCCAACGCCAGCGAGATAGAAACTAACATCACCAAAATCATCGAAAACTCCCTCAACTCGGTCGACGGCCTCAAAAACATCACCTCCAGCTCACGAGACAACATCTCCGTCGTGAGCCTGGAATTTGAATGGGGCTCCGACATCGACGAGGCACTGAACGACATACGCTCCTACGTCGACCTGCTCTACGACAACCTGCCCGACGGCGTATCCCGTCCCATGATACTGAAACTCAACTCCAGCGCCATGCCCATCATGGTCTACGGCTTCACCGCCAACGAGAGCTACTCCGGTCTGGACCGCATACTGGAGGACAACGTAGTCAACGTACTCAACCGCGTGGACGGCATCGGCAACATAACCGTCAGCGGCGCCCCCGAACGCTACGTCTACATCGACCTCGACCCCAAACAGCTCGACGCCTACGGCCTCAGCCTCGAACAAGTGGGCAACGCCATCAGCGCCAACAACCTCGACCTTGCCTCCGGCACCGTCAAAATGGGCAAAGAGCAATACCAGATGCGCGTAAAAGGCGAATACATTGAAAGCTCCGAAATCAACGACATCGCCGTCGCCCTCACCCCAACCGGCAAACAAATCTTTGTCCGCGACCTGGCCACCGTGCGCGACACCATCAAAGACCTCTCCCTCGACGAAAAAATCAACCGGCAGGACGGTGCCCGCCTCATCATCACCAAGCAAACCGGCGCCAACACCGTGGCCATCGCCCGCGAAGTGCGGAGCGAAATGGAGAAAATCCAGAAAACCCTGCCCCCCGACATCCAAACCACCCTCATCCGCGACGCATCCGAAGAAATAGTCAACGCCATCAACGGCCTAACCGAAAGCATCTTCTATGCCCTCCTCTTTGTGGTGCTCGTAGTGCTGGTATTCCTTGGCAACTGGCGCAGCACCATCATCATCGCCCTCACCATCCCCATCTCCCTGGTCACCTCCTTCATCTACCTTCTGCTGGCCGACAGCTCACTCAACATCATCTCCTTGGCCTCCCTCACCGTAGCCATAGGCATGGTAGTGGACGACGCCATCGTCGTACTCGAAAACATCACCAAGCACATCGAGCGCGGCGAAAACCCGCGCGAAGCCGCCATCTGCGCCACCAACGAAGTGTGGACCTCCGTCATTGCCACCACCCTGGTACTCGTAGCCGTCTTCGTACCCCTCACCATGCTGCCCGGCATGATGGGCATCTTCTTCAAAGAGCTGGGCTGGATTATCACCATCGTGGTATGCGTCTCCACCACGGCGGCCATCACCCTCATCCCCATGCTCTCGTCCAAGATGCTGAAAGAAAAGCCCTTCTTCCTCACCCAGCAAGCCCGCCAGGAAGCCGAAGCCAAAAAAGCCAGCCGGCGCATCTCCTACGACAACACCATAGGCAAAGCCTTCAACTCCATCGACGCCGCCTACGCCAACCTCCTCCGCTGGTGCCTGCACCACAAATGGGCCACACTCCTCTTCTTCGCAGGCCTCTTCATCCTCTCACTCATCCCCCTCATGACCGGCGCCATAGGCATGGACTTCATGAAAGAGCAGGACAACGGCCGCATAAGCATCACCGCCGACCTGCAGCGCGGCACCCGCATCGAGGAAACCCTCAAAACCGCCCGCCGCATGGAAGACGACATCTACCGCCTGCTCGGCGACGAAGTCATCGTCGTATCCACCACCGCCGGCTCCAACGACGACGCCGGCATGTCGGCCCTCTTCAACAGCACCACCAACAACAAAATAAGCATGAGCATACGCTGCACCAAGAAGTACGAACGCAAACAAACCATCTTCGAAATGCAGGAAGCCTTGCGCAAATGCTTTGCCGAATACCCCGAACTGGTCACCTACCAAGTCAACACCGGCGGCGGCATGGGCGGCGGCAGCAACAACAGCCTCTCGGTCGAGATCTACGGCTACGACTTCAACCAAACCACAGCCTTCACCAACCAACTGCGCCAACGCGTAATGGACAACGTGCCCGGAGCGCGCGACACCAAGATAAGCCGCGACGAAGACCGCGCCGAACTCAAAATCACCTTCGACAAACAGAAACTCGCCCTCCACGGCCTCAACGGCTCCACCGTAGCCCTCTACGTGCGCAACCGCGTCAACGGCATGGCAGCCGGATACCTCAAAGAAGACGGCGAGGAATACAACATCGTCGTACGCCTCAAAGAAGAATACCGCTCCAGCATATCCGACATCGAGCAACTCTCCATCCCCACCCCGACGGGCAAAATAATCAAACTCGAAGAACTCGCCACCATCGAAGAATACTGGTGTCCGCCCACCATCGAGCGCAAAAACCGCCAACGCTACCTCACCCTCACCGTCATGCCCTACAAAACCTCCCTTCAGGAACTGGCGCAGAACGTGCAGAAAGAAATCGACGAAATGGGCGTGCCCGCCGACATCCACGTCGACCTCGCAGGCAACTACAAAGACCAGAAAGACTCCACACGCGACATGGGTCTCCTGGCCGCACTCATCCTCATGCTCGTCTACATCGTCATGGCCTCGCAGTTCGAAAGCTTCGGCAAACCCGCCATCATCATGTTCTCCATCCCCTTCGCCCTCACCGGCGTCATCCTCATGCTCCTCATCACCGGCCAAAACCTCGACATGATCGGAATGCTCGGCCTGGTGCTGCTCATCGGCATCGTAGTGAAAAACGGCATCGTGCTTGTGGACTACATCAACCTCATGCGCGAACGCGGGCTTCCCCTCTACGAAGCCATCGCCGTCAGCGGGCAGAGCCGACTGCGTCCCGTGCTCATGACCGCCTTCACCACCATCCTCGGCATGATACCCATGGCCACCTCCACCAGCGAAGGCTCCGAAATGTGGACCACCATGGGCCTCGTAGTCATCGGCGGCCTGACCGTCTCCACCTTCGTCACCCTCCTCGTCGTACCCGTGCTCTACGGCGCCTTCAACCGCCGCGGCGACATGGAACGCCAGGAAAAAATCCGCAAGAAATTCGTATTCATGAACATCAACTTAAACGAGCAATAAACCCATGAAAAGCATATTCATCGTATTCAACCAGGCCAACACCGAGCGCGTCGAATACCTGCTCGACGTACTCTCCATACGCGGCTTCACCTTCTGGGAGAACGTCCAGGGGCGCGGCCACATAAACGGCGACCCACACCGCGGCACCCACACCTGGCCCGAAATGAACAACGCCGTAATGGCCGTAGTCGACGACAGCAAAGTGGACGAAGTGCTCACCGCCGTGCGCAAACTCGACAAACGCAACGAAGAGGTGGGCGTGCGCGCCTTTGTCTGGAACATAGAGCAAATGGTATAGCCCGCAACCCACCGCAACCGGGCCTGCAACCCGTTGCAAACCACATACAAAAGCCTCCCCCACTGCCCTACAGCGGGAGGCTTTTCACTATAATTAGCGACCGTCCAGCCGAAAAATAGCCTGCATTGACTATCACCTACCTTGCAAAAAGGCAGTAATTTTGCAAACGTAAATCAGAGAGCAATACATCTCATTCTCATATTGCCATCTCTTTGGTTTTTAGGATTAATAACTGTACAGCCGCCCCACCGCAGGGCGGCTGTTTTTGTTCCGCCGCCCCCGCACCGCCCCTCAGCCGCCCCTCGGCCGCTCCCCTTTCCTCAGTTCTTCGACAGTTTTACCAGCCGGATAGAACAACTGTAGAATAAAAGTGGAAAGAAAGAAGAACAGCAATCGGGCCAACGGCGGGCCGGCACCGGGTGAGGGAGGGCGGCAGGCCGAGAGCGCAACTTTCGGCCCGTCGCACAATATTTGACGGGGAAAGGCGTTATAAGGCACGACATGAGAAAACTAATCATCCTCCTAATGGCGGCGGTAGCCGCCGCCACACCCCTCGCCGCCCAGCAGGGCGGCGCCGACGACAGCCTGAGCGCGGCCGGGCTGCGCGCCAAAGGGCTCAACGCCGAGCGGCTGGGCCTCACCGAACTGGCCGAACGCTACTACCGCCGGGCGCTCGAAACCCCCGAAGGCGACGCCAGCGGCCTGACACAGCAATACCTGGGCATACTGCTGGAACAAAAGGAATACTATGCCGACGCCGCCAAGCTGCTGAGCCAAAGCGGCACCGCCGAGGCCATGGCCCACCAGGCCTTCTGCCTGCTGCAGATGCACCAAACCGACAGCGCCTGGCACTGCGCGGCCCGCGCCATAGAGACCGACACGGCCTCGGCCCTGGCCATGACCATGATGGCCTACGCCGAAACCGAGCGCGACCAGCACATCAACGCCATCGCCTGGGCCCACCGCGCCCTGAAAGCCGACCCCAAATACGCCCGCGGCGAGAACGTGATGGGCTACATCCAGTTCCGCAAAGGCAACCACACGGAGGCCATGAGGCATTTCAGGAAAGCCATCCAGCTGGACAGCACGCTGGCCGACGCCTACTACAACCTGGGCACCCTCTATTGCATACGCAACAGCCAGGAGATGGCCATCAAACTGCTGAAGCAGGGCCTGCGCCGCAATCCGCGCAACATACGGCTCTACACCGCCCTGGCCTACGCCTACCGCATGCGGGGCGACGGCCCCAAGGCCATGGAGTGCTACAACCAGATATTGGAATACGACAGCCTGCACACGCCCACCATCAACCGCATCGGCACCCTCTACTGCGACCAGGGGCACTACGAGCGCGCCATAGCGTTCCACCGCAGGGCGCTGAACATCCGTGCAGATGATGCCGAGGCCTACAAATACATCGGCAAAGCCTACACCAAATGGGGCAAGTACGACAAGGCCATACAGAGCTTTATCCGCTCCACAAACATCAGCACCTCCGACCCTGAGACCTACATGTACCTGGCCGAGCTTTACGGCATGCAGAAAAAGGGCGAGCGCAAGCAGCAGTCGGCCTACCGCAGGGCCGCACGCCTGGGCAACAAGGAGGCACAGGCCTGGCTTGTGAAAAAGGGGCTGACCTGGTAGCGCCCCCGCCGCGGCGCGCCGCCCAGCCCCTCACGGGGCCTTTTTGGAAGCCGACTTGCACCAATTCAAAAAAAAGTATTATTTTTGCAGACGCGTTTCGCACGTACAATAAATAATATATAATAATGCAATATCCGTGTAGTTAGTGCATTGGGGCGGCTTGGGGCCGTCGGGCGCGGCAGCGGGCAACAACGAATAAAAAGATTAACCGTATAAAAACTGACAGTGACAGATGAAGAATTTAGTAATAGTCGAGTCACCGACAAAGTCTAAAACCATTGAGAAATTCCTCGGCAAGGATTTTGTCGTGAAGTCGAGCAACGGCCACATAAGGGATTTGGCCAAGAAAGAGATGAGTATCGACATAGAGAACCAGTACGAACCCGAATACCATATCACCGAGGAGAAACACAAGCTGGTGGCCGACTTGAAGAAGGCCGTGAAGGAGGCCGAGACGGTGTGGCTGGCGTCCGATGAAGACCGCGAGGGGGAGGCCATAGCCTGGCATCTGCAGGAGACCCTGAAACTGAATCCCGAGCACACGCGCCGCATCGTATTCAACGAGATTACGAAAAACGCCATACTCTACGCCATAGAGCATCCGCGCGGAATAGACATGAACCTGGTCGACGCACAGCAGGCCCGCCGGGTGCTGGACCGCATAGTGGGCTATGAAATCAGCCCCATACTGTGGTCGAAAATCAAACCCGCCCTGAGCGCCGGCCGCGTGCAGAGCGTGGCGGTAAGGCTGATAGTGGAGCGGGAGGAGGAAATCAAGAATTTCGTCAGCCAAAGCTATTTCCGCGTCACCGCCCTGATGCACCCCGCCAACGGCCGCATGCAGGTGCAGGCCGAGCTGAGCCGCCGTTTCGACACCCGTGAGGAGGCCGCCGACTTTATGAACAGTTTGGTGGGCTGCGCATTCAAGGTGCAAACTATTGACACCCGCCCCGCCAAGCGCACCCCCGCGCCGCCGTTCACCACCTCCACCCTGCAGCAGGAGGCAAGCCGCAAGCTGGGTTTCAGTGTGGCACGCACCATGCAGATTGCCCAGCAGCTGTATGAAAACGGCTTTATCACCTACATGCGTACCGACAGCGTGAACCTGAGCGAACTGGCTTTGGACATGGCCAAGAACGAGATTGCCAGCCTTTACGGCGAGAACTATGTGAAGACCCGCCGCTACCAGACCAAGACCAAAGGCGCCCAGGAGGCCCACGAGGCCATCCGCCCCACCGATATGCACAACCAGACCATCAACGCCGACTCGGCCCAGCGCAGACTTTACGAGTTGATTTGGAAGCGTGCCATCGCTTCGCAGATGGCCGACGCCGAGCTGGAGAAAACGGTGGTGGAGATAAGCATCAGCAGCCACGGCGACAAGCCTGAGGTGTATGCCGACAAGTTTGTGTGCCAGGGCGAGCAGGTGCGTTTCGACGGTTTCTTGAAGGTGTATATGGAGTCGACCGACGACGAGGACAACGAGACCGGTAGCAGCCACACCCTGCCCAAGCTGGTGGAGGGGATGCCCCTTGCCATTGACAGCGCCGAGGCAGCAGAGCACCACACACAGCATCCTCCCCGCTATACGGAGGCGAGCCTGGTGAAGAAACTGGAAGAGCTGGGCATCGGCCGCCCGTCGACCTACGCGCCCACCGTGAGCACCATCCTGAAACGGGAATATGTGATAAAGGAGGACCGCGAGCCCCAGCCGGTGGCCAACACCGTGATGGTGCTGAAAGACGGCAAGGTGAGCACCGAAGAGCGCATAGAGAAGGTGGGGTCGGAGAAAGGCAAGCTGTTCCCCACCGACATCGGAACGGTGGTAAACGCATTCCTGATGGAGCATTTCACCGATATTATCGACTATAACTTCACGGCAACGGTGGAGAAGGACTTTGACGATATCGCCGCCGGAAAGAAGGAGTGGCGCAAGGTGATCGACAAGTTTTATGTGCCGTTCCACAAGAACATACGCCTCACCCAGCAGAACAGCCACCGCACCAGCGGCAGCCGACTGGTGGGCGTGGACCCCAAGACGGGCAAGAACCTCTACGCCAAGATTGGACGCTACGGCACCCTGGTGCAGTTGGGCGATACCTCGAACGACGAGAAACCCAAGTTCGCCAGCATGAAGAAGGGGCAAAGCATCGAGACCATCACGCTGGAGGAGGCCTTGGCCCTGTTTGAGCTGCCGCGCACGGTGGGCCAGTTTGAGGGGCACGACGTGACGGTGAGCATCGGCAAGTTTGGCCCCTATGTGCGGCTGGACAACAAGTTCTACTCACTGTCGAAGAGCGACGACCCCTACGAGGTGGATTTGGACCGCTGTATTGAAATTATTAAAAACAAGCGTGCTGCGGAGGCCGAGAAGGAACGCCTGCGCGAGTTGTTCCCGCACGAAATCGGGGAGTATGAGGGCGACACGGTGAGTTCCAACATTGGTCGCTACGGCCCCTACCTGACCTACCGCAATGAGAACTTCCGCCTGCCACGCAACGCCAATCCTTTGGAGATGACCCTTGAGGAGGCCATTGCCATCATTGCCAACGCAGGAGTGAAGAAACCCCGCGGCCGCAAAAAGAAAGCTGAGTGAAACTGAGTGTTGTCATAGTCAGCTATAACGTCAAGTATTTTCTTGACCAATGCCTGGAATCGGTTTACAATTCCACGCTGGAGAGTGCCGCACACCCGGACGAGAGGTTGGAGATGGAGGTGTTTGTGGTGGACAATGCATCGGTGGACGGTTCGGTGGACATGGTGCGCGAGAAGTACCCACAAGTGCATCTTATCGCCAACGGGGAGAACAGCGGTTTTGCCGCCGCCAACAACCAGGCCATCCGTCTATGCACTGGCGACTGGGTGCTGCTGCTGAATCCCGACACCATTGTGGAACGCGACACATTCCGCACCTGCACCGATTTCTTTTCCGCCCACCCCGACTGCGGAGGGTTGACCGTGAAAATGATTAACGGAGAGGGGAAATACCTGAAGGAGAGCAAGCGTGGGTTCCCAACCCCAGCCGCGTCGTTCTACAAGATGAGCGGTCTGATACACCTCTTCCCCCATTCGCGCCGCATAGCAGCCTACTATATGGGACACCTCGACGAGAACGAGACCAACCCGATCGACATCCTGCCAGGGGCGTTCCTAATGATAAGCCGGAAGGCGTTGGGGAAGGTGGGACTGCTGGACGAGTCCTACTTTATGTATGGCGAAGACATTGACTTTTCGTGGCGCATAAAGCTGGCCGGGTACCAGAACTACTATCTGCCCTCCGCACGCATCATCCACTACAAGGGGGAGAGCACCAAGCACAGCAGCATGAATTATGTGTATACGTTCTACAATGCCATGTCCATTTTTGTGAAGCATTATTTCACCGGGAGCAACGCATGGTTGTTCAACAGTTTGCTGCATGTTGCCATATGGCTGCGTGCCCTGCTGGCATGGGTGAAGCGTGTGGTACTGTCCATCGCCTTGCCGGCGGCGGACTTTGCGCTGGCATTTGTGGGATTTGTTGGCATCAAATGGATATGGGCCACTTATTGGGCTGAGAATGTTCACTATTATCCACCCGAATATACTTGGGTGGTGATTCCTTTCTACATACTGTTGCTGATGCTGGGCAGTTGGCTGTATGGCGGATATGAGAAGCCTGTGAGGCTGATGCGCATTGCCAAAGGCATGGCTGTGGGATGCATACTGCTGCTGATTTTCTATTCGCTGCTTGACGAGAGCCGCCGCTATTCGCGCGCGCTGTTGCTGTTGGGATGCGGATGGACGCTGCTGTCGTCGCTCGGCATACGCTGTGTTCTCGGTTTACTGCATGTGCCTGGTTTCGCCCTGAGGCGCAACCAGCGCCACCCTTGCATAGTGGTGGGCAGCGAGGAGGAGAGCCGCCGTGTAATCCAGCTGTACAAGTCGCTGGGCTATCCCGATGCCAAGGCTTTCACCGAGCGCCAACCCGATTGCCAAAGGCTGAACGAGATGATACACTATTACAAGGCTGACGAGGTGATTTTTTGCGGCAAAGACTTATCAACTGGCCAGATAATAGACCTTATGACCGAGTTGTGCCGGTTGCCCGGACGCCGCGGACAAGTGGAATACAAGATTGTGCCCACCGACAGCGACTTTGTCATAGGCAGCGAGAGCATCAACAGCACAGAGGACTTGTATACCGAGGAGCTGCGCACCATTGCCACACCACTGAACAGGCGAAACAAGCGGTTGTTCGACATGGTTTCATCCCTGCTGTTGCTTATGCTCTCCCCTTTGTTAATCTGGTTTGAGCACGACAAAGTTCACTTTTGGACAGACTGCTGGCAGGTGCTGACAGGGCGGAAGACCTGGGTAGGCACCGACGGACGTGAAACCAAGAAAGGGGTGTTCGGTCCCGAGGATATGCTGCCCCACCGGGCTGCCGCCATCAGTCCAGAGGTACGCCAACGGCTTCAGCTGCGCTATGTGCGGCACTACAAACTGGCTACTGACTTGCAGATTCTGATGAAGAATCTGCGCAACATATAAGACTCACCAATGAAACGATTGTTATTCGCAGTGTTATTCTTTCTGACGGTTATGACCGCCCAGGCTCAGCAAATCACAGTTTATGCCGCAGCCGGCGGTATTGCCTCGCAGGTAGAGGGTGACGAGCTGAAAGGATTTGCCCACTGGGGACTGCACGGCGGTGTGGGCTCCAATGTGCATTTTGGCAATGACGACAGATGGTCGATGACCCTTGAGACAGACTATTCGTGCAGGGGCATCTACAACCACAAGTTCAGCCCAGAGAATTTCTATAACATAGACCTCAATCTGCACTATGTGGACATACCCCTCACCTTCTTTTTCCGCGACCCTTACGGAGGCATTTACATTGGGTTGGGCCTTGCCTACAGCCGCCTGTTGTCCCAGCCGCACGGCACTCTCGATTACCGCCCCGAAATATTCTTCCCCGACACCAACGACATGGGGTTCTTAAAGAACGACCTGGCCGGTGCCCTGGAGATAAAGTTCTACATCTGGCGAGGACTGCAATTCAGCACACGTTTTCAATATTCATTGATACCGGTAAAAAAGGACTGGCATTTTCAATACGGCGACCAACAATGGGCCAACAATTGCTACAACTCGTCGCTCACTTTCCGCCTGCTGTGGGAATTCGGCCACGAAGACAAGCCCTCGCACTATAACCGCAATAAAAAACGTAGAAGATAACGACACCAATGACAAGGGTTGCACTCTATCCTGGGTCGTTTGACCCATTCACTGCCGGGCACGAAGCCATTGTGCGCCGCGGTCTGGCTCTTTTCGACAAGATTTATGTGGCCGTGGGGGTGAATACGGACAAAGAGTATATGTTCACCGTCGAGGAGCGTATTGCACGCATACGGCAATGCTTCGGCGATGATAGTCGGGTGGAAGTGATACACTATCACGGTATGACGGTGGACCTTTGCCACCAGCTGGGCGTCCACTTCCTACTCCGAGGCATCCGCGACAGCAAAGACTTGGACTATGAGCAGACTATTGCCGCCGTAAACCATGCTCTTGACCCGACTATTGAGACCGTATTGCTGATGGCCGACAACGAACACCGCGACATCAGCAGCACCCTTGTCCGGGAACAGTTAGCACACAAAAAAGACTAAACACCCGTTGCCTATCAACAGCGAAATCATATATCTGAAAGGGGTTGGGCCTCAGAAAGCCGACATCCTCGCCAAAGAGTACGACATCCATACCTTTGACGATTTGCTGCACTATTTCCCTTTCCGCATGATAGACCGGACGCATGTGAGTACCATTGGCAACTTCAACAATGAGGAACCCTATCTGGTTTTCCGAGGCCATATCAACGATATGCGCACCATCACCTCTGGCCACTCCACACGGCTGGAGGCCACCTTCAGCGACGGCACCGGCACGATGATGCTGGTGTGGTTTCAAGGCCTCAAATGGATTAAGGATTATCTACGGAGCAACGTGGTGTACAACGTAATGGGTAAGCCCACCCTCTTTGGGAGTACTTACCAGATTGCCCACCCCGACCTTGAGATTGCCACCCCTGAGGAGGGGCAGACCCCACACCCTTTCCTGCCCGTTTACCGCACCACCGAGAAATCCAAATCGCGCGGCATCACCTCCCGCACCATAGCCCGCTTCACCGAAACCCTCCTAAAACAGCTACCCGCCTATCTGCCCGAGACGTTGCCACAAGCCATAGTGGCCAAGTATCACCTGATGGACCGCACTTCGGCCTTACGCAACATGCACTATCCCCAAACCCTTCAGGCATGGCAACAGGCCCTCTTCCGCGAGAAATTCGAGGAACTATTCTTCCATCAACTGGAATACCAATACAGCCGCATATCACGCCGAAACCATTCCGTGGGACTGGTGTTCGGTGTGGTGGGCAAGCACTTCAACGACTTCTACCGCAACAACCTGCCTTTCCCACTTACTGGTGCCCAAAAGCGGGTAATCAAGGAAATCCGGGCCGACATGCGTACCGGCAGACAGATGAACCGCCTGCTGCAAGGCGACGTGGGCAGCGGCAAGACACTGGTGGCCCTGCTCACCATGCTCATTGCACTTGACAACGGTGTACAAACCTGCCTCATGGCTCCGACCGAAATACTTGCCTCGCAGCACTACGCCAGTTTCCAGAAAATGCTGAAGGGATTGGATATCCGGGTAGAGTTGCTTGTCGGGGCACTCAAAACCCGTCAAAAGAAAGAAATAAAACAACGCCTTGCCAACGGCGACATCGACATATTGATTGGCACCCACGCCTTGATTGAGGACACGGTGCAATTCAAGCAGTTGGGCTATGTGGTCATAGACGAGCAGCACCGTTTCGGTGTAGAGCAGCGCGCCAAGCTGTGGAACAAGAGCAAGACCCCGCCCCACATCCTGGTCATGACAGCCACACCCATACCACGTACCCTTGCCATGACACTTTATGCCGACCTGGAATGCTCTGTTATCGACGAGCTGCCCCCGGGTCGCCGTCCCGTTATCACTACCCACGGCACCGAAGCCCAACGGCTAAGACTCTTCGAATTCATGAGGCAACAGATTGCCGCCGGAAGGCAAATCTATGTGGTATACCCCCTCATCAACGAAAGCGAGTCACTCGACCTAAAAGACATCATGGATGGCTACGAAAGTATCTCCCGCAGCTTCCCACAGCCTCAATACCACATTAGCATTGTCCACGGGCAAATGCCACCCGAAGCCAAGGCCTACGAGATGGACCGTTTCAAACGTGGAGAGACCCAAATCATGGTCTCCACCACGGTTATCGAAGTGGGTGTGGACGTTCCCAATGCCACCGTCATGGTGATAGAAAATGCCGAACGCTTTGGCCTCAGCCAGCTGCACCAGCTTCGCGGTCGTGTGGGACGAGGGGGCAACCAGTCCTACTGCATCCTTATGACCAAGGATGAGCTGAGCCGTAACAGCAAGCAGCGTATACAAACCATGTGCAGCACCACCGACGGTTTCGCCATCGCCGAGGCCGACCTGCAACTGCGTGGCCCCGGCGACCTGCAGGGGCTGCAGCAAAGCGGCATGCTCAACCTAAAGGTAGCCGACATCGTCGACGACGAGCCCTTGGTGCGTGCCGCCCGCGACGAAGTCCACAACCTGTTAGAGTCCGACCCCGACCTGCAGCACCCCGACCACCAACTGCTGCTTCGCCACATCAATAAGTCAATCCCCGAACAGCAATGGGGAAAAATAAGCTAAACCAACACCACATCGCATGACACTCAAAGCACAACAAGGAACCTCCCTATCCTCTGGCAAACTGACACTCTACGCCTTTGACGAAAAAGAACATCCCGTAGGCTGCGTAGAACTATACAACTACGACCCCATCAACCGCCGGGCAGCCGTAGGCATCGTTGTTTCAAACGAGTGCCGCCACAAAGGGTTTGGCTCTAAAATGGTGCAGTCGCTCACCGAATTCTGCAAAGCCAACACATCACTCCACCAAGTCTACGCCGACATCGCAGCTACCAACGCACCCAGCATCCATATCTTTGAAAAAGCCGGATACCAACGCTGTGCCGTCCTGCACGACTGGGTCATCCGCTCAGATAAATTCATTGACACCCTACGGTATCAACTAATACTCCAATCCTCATCATTATGAAACACGGTCACATTACACTCATCGTAATAATCTCGGCACTCGTGCTCATCATTGCAGGGGGATTCCTCCTGGTGCGCGAACAGAACCTGCCCATATCGCAACCTGTGCGTATCAACATCCCCGAAGGCACTGACTACAACGCCTTGGTCGACTCGCTCGACAGCCACGGCTGTATCGTAAGCCATCCCACCTTCCACCTGCTCTCCCACATCCGTGGGCTCCACAAGCATGTCAAAGCCGGCAGTTACCTGCTGCAGCCCGGCAGCCACATAATACAGGTGATCCAAAAGCTCTACAACGGCAACCAGGACCCCATACGCATCACCATCAACAAACACCGCACTCTCGAACACCTGTGCCAATTCCTCGGAACCAAACTCACCTTCAGCCCCGACACCATGCTCGCCCTCTTGAAGTCCCAAGAGGTGTGCGAACGCTATGGCGAAACACCCCAGACCATCATTGGCCTTTTCCTGCAAAACACCTACGAGATATACTGGACAACCACTCCCACCGCGCTCCTCTCACGCATGAAACGCGAGTCCGACTACTTCTGGGACAAACGTCAGCTGCAATTGCAAAAGCTGGGGCTCACCCGCCAGCAGGTGCTCACCATCGCCTCCATCGTCGAGGAGGAGACCAACGCCAACGACGAGAAACCCGACATCGCATCGGTTTACCTCAACCGCATGCGCATCAACATGCCCCTCCAGGCCGACCCAACTGTCAAATATGCCATCGGCGACTTCACCATACGCCGCATCCTGAACAGCATGCTCACCACCGACAGCCCCTACAACACCTACCGCTATGCCGGACTGCCACCCGGACCCATCTGCATCCCCTCTACATCATCAATCGACGCCGTCCTCAAAAACAAGAAAACCGACTATCTTTTCTTCTGTGCAAAGGAAGATTTCAGCGGTCGCCACAACTTTGCAGCCACTTCGGCCGAACATTCCTCCAACGCCCAACGATTCCACAAAGCACTAAACAATAGGAATATCCATTAATGTCAATCCCCACCTGCTTTGTGCAACGCAAAAAAACTTCTCAAAAAAACTTGATAAATCAAAAAAAGTTAGTACTTTTGCAATTGGGTAAGTCTTATACGACCAGCTCCCATTGAATCCCCCAGGGTAGGAATACAGCAAGGGTGTTTGGTTGTAGCGGTGCGATATAAACAGCTTACCCTTTTTTTATTTGCCTATGTCAACAACAATAATATTATCCTACATCCTCATCGTGGCAGGCATCGTGATATGGGCCGCCCTCATCCCCGGTGGCAAACACGTAAGCCCCAAATTCACCTCCTACATCACCATCTTCGGTGGTGCTTTCCTTTTTGCCTCATGCTTCATCAATCTTGTGCCGCACATCTTCCTTGCCGACGACCCCTACCGCTTCGTCACCCCCGGCATCCACTTTAAGATAGCAGCCTCCGTCATGGTGGGATTCCTCATTCAGCTGCTCCTTGAGCAACTCACCCGCGGCGCCGAACACGGCCACAACCACTGTCCCTGCTGCGAAGAGGAAACCGAAGCCCACGAACACCACCACCCCCACCTTCCCCACCAAGGGCACTGCCACAGCAACTCCGTCCACCCCGTCACCGGACTTATCATCGGCCTTAGCATACATGCCTTCCTCGAGGGAATGCCCCTCGTCGACCTCGACGGCGACATCCACCAAGGGCTGCTCTATGGCATCGTCCTGCACAACATACCCATTGCCCTGGTTCTTGTCGGGCTCTTCCTCAACAACCGCTATGGATTCTGGCGCTCCTTCTCCCTCCTGCTCCTCTTCGCTGTCATGACTCCCCTCGGCTCCCTGTTCAACCTCTACCTCCTGCCACCCAACGAAACGCTGCAAAGCCTCATCATGGGCGTCGTGGTGGGCATCCTGCTCCACGTCTCTGTCAACATTCTCTTCGACCACGACCACAACAACTTCACCCTGGTCAAACTCCTCCTCATCCTCGCGGCCTTCGTTGCAGCCTATTTCACCCCCGGATGTCCCGAAATCTACCCCCTCTAATCACCACATTCAACCTTAGTTCTTAACAGTTAAACCCAAACACCCCCAATGACCACCACCGAAACCATACGCGACCTCCAGGCTCGAACCGAAGCCCTGCGCCGCTACCTCAATATCGACACCCTCGTCGCACAAATTGCCGAAGAAGAAAAACTCACCGAGACCCCCGACTTCTGGAACGACCCCAAATCGGCACAGCTCACCATGAAGAAAATCCAATCCAAGAAATCGTGGGTCAATGCCTTCCGCGAAGTGGAAAACAGCTGTGGCGACCTCACCGTCTTGGGCGAATTCTTCGACAGCGGCGATGCCACCGAACAGGAAGTCCTCGACCAGATAGCCATCACCCAACCCCTTGTCGAGGCTCTCGAACTCAAAAACATGCTGCAAGGCGAAAGTGACCACTTCGATGCCGTGCTCTCCATCAATGCCGGTGCCGGTGGAGTCGAGGCTCAGGACTGGGCCGAGATGCTCATGCGCATGTACATGCGCTATGCCGAAACCCACAACTACCGTGTGGCAATCTCCAACATCCTTGACGGCGAAGGCGCCGGCATCAAAAGCGTCACCATGCAGATTGAAGGCGACTATGCCTTCGGCTATCTCAAAAGCGAAACCGGTGTCCACCGCCTCGTACGCGTCAGCCCATTCAACGCCCAGGGCAAACGCATGACCTCCTTCGCCTCCGTCAGCGTCACACCTCTCGTCGACGACACCATCGAGGTGGTGGTCGACATGTCCCGCCTCAGCTGGGACACCTTCCGCAGCGGCGGTGCCGGCGGGCAGAATGTGAACAAAGTGGAAAGCGGTGTCCGCCTGCGCTATCAATACAAAGACCCTTACACTGGCGAGGAAGAGGAAATCCTCATCGAAAACACCGAAACCCGCGACCAACCCAAAAACAAAGAAAACGCCATGCGACTGCTACGCTCCCAACTCTACGAACGCGAACTGCAACACCGCATGGAAGAACAGGCCAAAATCAAAGCCAGCCAGAAGAAAATCGAATGGGGCTCGCAAATCCGAAGCTACGTCATGGACGACCGCCGCGTCAAAGACCATCGCACCAACTACCAAACCGGCGATGTCACAGGCGTCATGGACGGCAAGATAGACAACTTCATCAAAGCCTACCTCATGCAGTTCGGCTCCGAAATCTAAAATAAACCTACCTCCCAACCGCCATCCCGGAGGGATGTGATTTCAATAACCCCTGACAAGAAAATCCCCGATTTTCACATTCTGGGGAAGCCACCTGCACACACCATGCGTCCCGGAGGGACGCGACTTTAAACCAGCCAACCTCCAGCTATACACACTCCTCCCGTTCTATTCTGTATCCCAACGACAGTATCAGCTTCAGCGTCTCTATCGCGGTGTTCCTGTCGTACTCCTTCTCACTGTCCGGCAGCTCCTCGTATGGCACTAAGCAGGGATTCTCCTTCTTGGCGTCATTCCGTTCTGGACCCCACGTCCACCCCTCTGCCATCCTGCCCACGGCCCATACGTCATGCACATTCCGTGCCATCTCCTCTGTCAACTTCATCAACTCCTCCGACAGTTGCACACTGCTTGTGTCTGCCGGCATCGGTGTATACGTCTTATTCTTCATATCTTTCTTTTTTTCTTCTAAAAAACATCTTTAAACTGCAGCCACCTTCAGGGCTCTCCATCTTAATTACATCTGCCAAGTTCCGTACAATGGCCTTGTCAAACACCCTCGACTCATCACGCAACTCATCATACGGGGCGATATCCTTGTGCTTGAATTCTTGACTTTTCAACTTCTTATTCTCAATCTTCACTTCCTCGTCTTCTCTATCCAACCCTTCATTAATCCTCCTTCGCTCATCCTGCACCAAAGGGCGGAACCCCACCAACAGCTTCTCTATATTCCAGCGGGCATGCTCCATCCTCGCCAGCCTGTCCACATATTCATCCTTCACCTTTTCTGCCTCTCCAATCCCCATGCTGCGGAACTTCCCATAAATCGAGTTCGCGGCATATATGCTCGACATCTTCTCAGCATACGACAACCCGTGCCACATCCTGTCTAACTCCGCCTGCTCGCCCATACCCTCATATTTCTCCTCCTTCGATTGCTTTTTATATAAGAAATTGATGCGTTTGGCTGCGGCTATCCGCTTGTCCATCCGGCTGTCAAAACTGCCCTCCATCGTCCCAAACGGCAGCAGGTTTCTGTATCGTCCCACGTGCTCTCGTGCCGTGTCCACCAACGCGCTGTTCTCCGGCTGGTACACCCATATCACCGGGTCGCTCACCTTTAGCGGGGAACCCTTCTCCACATAGCGGAAAAACTCCTCAGGCAAATACAAAGCCTGTGCCATATTCCGTTCAGCGTCCTCCCCGCAAAAAGCCACAGTCAGCACCTCCCCCGCATCATTCTTCCACTCTATCAACTTCTCCCGCACCCAGTCATCCGCAACCGACCCCTTCACAAACTCCCACTCCACATCCAAGAAATCCCCAAACCCACCATCAGGACAAAAATCCTGAATACTCTGATTACTCCGATTACTCTGAACACTCTGATTATTCTGATTATTCTGATAACTCCGAAAACAACCATGCGACAGCTCAAACAGCCCCGGATACCGACCCTTAAACATCTTCATCTCCTCCTCGGCATTGGGGTCGATAAAGGTAATCCTGGTTCTATGGCAGCCTGTTTTCTCATCAAAATTGGGATAGTGGCACAAATGCGCCGCCGTTGTCGCCATGGCATACCCCATCTGCGTCATCCCCACCACCACCAAATGCACACGCTTCTCACTTTTCTCCCCTATCGCACCCCTGTCAAGCGTATACTCCCGCCACCTGTCGTCGTCCCCTATCAGCACCTGCTGCGCCGCCGACTCTAACCGGTTCACCACCGTTGTCTCCATCGTCGCCGTATCCTCTGCCGGCAGGTAATCGAACACATACGCCGAGGCATTCCGTTCCAACAGCAGATAGCACTGGGCCATCCTCTTGGCGTTCTCCTTGCGACATTCCCTCACCAGCTTCCAGCAGTCCACATTAATCGAGTCGTGCTCCTGCTCACAGTCCTCGCCCACTATGTAGATTACCGATGCCCGCTCCGCCTGGCAGCTCTTCAACTCCCACTCCATATTCCGCTCGCCGTGGTAAATCGTCAGCCGCACCTTCCGCTCCTCATCCGTCAGCAGCGGCCTGATATGCGCCCACAGCTCCTCGGCATCCCGGTTGGTCAGTATCACCACCTCCTTCCTTCGCAGGCGCGCATCCGCAGCCACCGACTTCAAAATCCCCACCGTCACCCTGCTGCCGCCCAATATCAGCACATGACCCGTGAAATAATAGCGCAAGAAACCCTTCCTGTGGCTCGCCGCCCGGTTGGTCAAAATATTGCTGAGGGTCGAAATCATAAAGGCCGTAAAAGCCATCGTCCCCACTATGGCGATCACTAACTGGTACCAGCCCGGCATCGCCGACCCCTGCAGCGGATAATTGGTTGCTCCAAGTATCAGCCTTATCACGTCGTTCAAACCCCTGTCGTCCCCATGGAATATACCGCCCACTGGCCCCAACGCTATCCACAAACCCCACAGCACCACTGTGCACAGCACACATAGCGCCGCCACAACCAGCAGCTGCCGCCACACCCTGTGCGTACTGAACGCCCTGTCAAACCGCAACAGAAACCATTTCCATATCCTTTTCATAACCATACAGTTTTATCATCCATACATTAACCATTCCGCTTGCAAAGATACAAACGCTTCCCAACTCTCCTGCCACATCCTACTCCACCCCTCCTATAATAACCCCTATAGGCAGCCCCGCCAACCAGCCCTTCATCCTGCTGCGGAGCGGCCCCGTTCCGTTGCGGGCTCCGTCCCTCCGCCCGCCACTCCACTCCGCCGCTCCGCATTGCCCTTACTCTTTTTCTTCTTTTTGGGCGAACATAAACTATTTGGCCAAAACAACACGAAAACCAAGGCGGTTGATGCGGCTCGAGGGAGTGCTGCCGTTGCGAATCGACACGCGACAGCCCTTCGCATTGTTGTAACAACTGCCACCGCGGCTCACGCGGCCAGGACCTATTTTGGAGCCTTGGGGGTTGTCCTGGGCTTCGCTGCTGTAATCCCCATACCAGTCGTTGCACCATTCCCACACATTTCCGCTCATGTCATACAGCCCAAGTTCATTGGCTTTCTTCCCTTTCACAACACGGGTTCCGTGTACGCTACCATCCATATAGCATGCTACCTCATCTATGCTGTTGCTCCCGCTGTATTTGTACCCCCGGCTCTTCTTTCCCCCTCGCGCTGCATATTCCCACTCTGCCTCCGTAGGCAGCCGGAACACCTTCCCCGTCAAGCGGTTTAGCTTCACTATAAACTCCTGTGCATCATCCCACGAAACTTGCTCCACCGGTAGGTGGCCATCACCTTTGAACCATGATGGGTTGCTCCCCATCACAGCCTTCCACAAACCTTGTGTTACCTCAGTTTCACCAATATAATAATCGCTCAAGGTCACCCAATGCACTGGCTTCTCATTATCAAACGCATCATTACCTTGCTCTCTCGTCGCACCCATCTCAAATGTACCGCCTTCAACCTTCACCATCTTAAACTCAACGTCATTAACTTTAAAACGTAAAAAAAGGTTACCATTCTCTTGCCTAACACTCACTGAAGCAGACGACTGCTGCACAGCCTCTTCTTTTTTCTGTTCTACAGGAGATACTGTCTGAACTGTAGGTTGTCCAACTGGTTCTGTCTGAACTGTAGCTTTCTCCTGTGCAACTTGCTCTGCCTGAACCGAGGATTGTACCTGTGTCACCTCGTTAGTCAGAACTACAGACTGATCCTGTGCCGACAATTGATGCAACAGTGCCTCCGGAACGGTATCACCATTCTCTGTCAACTGTGCTATAGAATCAACTGGGGCAACTGTTTTACGAATAGGAAGCATACCTCCTTTTACCAACACAATGCCTAACACCACAAGCAATAATAAAATAATAATTGCTGACAGATGTCGTTTCAACCAAGACACCCAGCGGGGGGTATGTGATGGCTTAGAATGCAGGTAACCCTTCAACTTTTCATAGAATTGGTCAAAATACTCCTGACTATATGTTGGACCATTATGCCATTTTACCTCTTTGATGTCATCT
>Ga0310697_10000611_pt1 | contig 46529 bp, 47 predicted proteins | sample 172DNAGHGlowgp2_FD_203883 | JGI IMG/M metagenome (GOLD analysis project Ga0310697, IMG submission 203883) | Sheep rumen microbial communities from Palmerston North, Manawatu-Wanganui, New Zealand - 1728 DNA GHGlow gp2 (v2) (version 2) | ecosystem: Host-associated > Mammals > Digestive system >...
TCCGATTGAAGTATTATTGGACGGATATGCAAGATGAGGAAACAGAGCATGACTTTAAAAAGGGTGCTTTGTTTGATGATGTCATTGCCCGATATAACTTTGACCGCAATCTACGGCGCCGGTAAAAATCAACAGAAAATATGAACATCGTCATTCTTGATGGATTCACCATCGCGCACAACGAACTGCAATGGAGCGAACTGCAACAACTGGGAACGCTCACCGTCTACGACCGCACGGCTGCTGCCGACACCATGAAACGCTGTCAGCACGCGGACATCGTACTGACAAACAAGGTGCTGCTGGGCCGACAGGAGATGCAGCAACTGCCTCGACTGCGATATATCGGGGTGCTGGCCACGGGCTACAACGTGGTGGATGTGGAGGCGGCTCACGAACTGGGCATCACGGTGACCAACGTGCCGGCCTACAGCACCGACAGCGTGGCGCAGATGGTGTTTGCCCACCTGCTCACCGTGACCAACCGCACCGAACACTATGCCCTGCAACTGCGCGACGGCGCGTGGAACCGCTGTCAGGACTTCTGCTACTGGGACACCACGCTCACCGAACTCAGCGGCAAGACCATCGGCATCGTCGGACTGGGACATATCGGACAGCGTGTTGCCGTCATTGCCCAGAGCTTCGGCATGCAGGTGACGGCTTATACCAGCAAACCGGAGAACCTGTTGCCTCAGGGTGTGCACAAGGTGAGCCTTGACGTCCTTTTCCGCGAAAGCGATGTTGTCACGCTCCACTGTCCGCTGACGCCTGATACCCACCACATGGTCAATGCCGAGCGACTGGCTACGATGCGCTCATCGGCCATCCTCATCAACACCGGGCGTGGTCCTCTCGTCGACGAACAGGCCGTCAGCGATGCTCTCACCGCCGGCCGACTTGCAGCCTACTGTGCCGACGTACTCACAGAGGAGCCACCCCGCAGCGGCTCTCCCCTACTTCATTGTCCCAGTGCCTTCATCACCCCTCATATCGCCTGGGCCACCCATGAAGCCCGCCAGCACCTCATTGACGTTGCTACCGCCAACGTCGCCGCCTTCATTGCAGGGAAGCCACAGAACCGGGTGTGACAAAGACTATTCTTACTGTGAGCATACCAGTTTCTGGCGAACTGGCAGTTTCCAACCGGCAAACTTGCAGTTTCCTACTTGCGAACTGGCAGACCTCTACTTGCAAAGTGCCAGACCTCTACTTGCAAAGTGCCAGACCTCTGCCGACGAAGTGCCAGATCGTTGGGCGTTAGACCCGGGTCTAACATAACATTACACCCCGGTCTAACGAGGTGTTAGACCGGGGTGTAACGCATATCAATGAAAAATCGCATAATCACAGTGAAAAAGAGGCCCCAAAAAACTCCGTGTTTCAGTGTCTCTATGGTGAATACCAATTTACGATAATTCCGCTGCAAAGATACAAAATCTGCACGCCGAATGCAAGCTTTTTGCCATATTTTTAATATTCTTGCGCTATTATTACCTCCATAATCACATCATTTCTCGGTGCAAAATAATAAAATTTATTGTTTTAGCAACACAAAACTCTAAATTATTTAGATTTTATTGTTTATAGACAACAAAATCGCATCATAGCTCACCATGAACTCGGCTCTGCCGCATACGGTCTTTCACACTTTTATTTCAACAGCATCGTTACGCATATTATAATCTTCTTCATAATCTCAAAAAATCTATAGCATCATCGGAATTATCAATATAAGTTTCCATTAGTCCCATCTGTCATCATCCATTTTACCGATATTGTTTTCTAATCTTAAACCACGGAATTCATTGTATCCATTATACAATGTACAACCATCTAAAAACTGATTACCAATCAAAACAAGTTCTTCCTCAAAGATACAATCAAGAAACACAAACAGGCCTTCAAAAATATTATTGGAAAATACAATCCGTTTATGATTATGCCCTCCCATTTCGTATTGCACTTTATTCTTGACAATGCAGTTTCGCATACAAAAACCTGACACAAAACGAGCATTATGAAGAATCAATGTGTCGATAATGCAATTTTCCACAATTATTTCATTATAGAAAGTCTCAAATCCAAAATCAAGAGTTCAAATTATCTGACTGGATATTGTTCCTAATGGATAATCAGTACTATTCTTAAGTAGAAATCGTTTCATACGCAAATAGTTTATAGGTTTACTTTTCAAATTGAAAAGGTATTCTCAGATTCCACAGAAAAATACACGCAACAAGACACAATTTGCTTGGGTACTTTATTCTCAACAGATATCTTATTATTACTAAGAAACATTTCTCGGGAAATGAAATGAATCTCTTCAATTTCGATATTTACTATTGTTTTTCTGAATCTTCCTAATATATTATTTATTTCATTGTATAAATTCGACCCCTTCAAAACTATTTTTAAAGTATTGTATTCATTTTCATTTTGGCGTCTTGTTTTTCTAAATGCTTCATTTATCCTAATAGACTCATCGCCCAAATCACCTAAATCTATAATAACTTTTAAATTATCGGACATTTTGTATTTCTTGCAAACATCATTTAGTATTTCTCCCAAAGTGCTAATTACTTTGTCAAATGAGATCGGCATATAAGTCACCGATGGTATTTTTAGAAGCGACAAGGAAGAATCTGTTTTTTCCATCCGGGAAAGTTTCATCCTGTTTTCACACTCAACTTTTAATGTAGTTACTACTCCTTCGTCTATGGTCACAACACAAGAAAAAAATGAAGTATCTTTTCCCGAAATCAGATAATATTCTTCATCAACACATGCAGGAGATGAATAGATTGAAGGAACAACGTCGTGTACCAACAGCGTATCCTTAGAAATTGGTGATATAGTAGCAGAGGCCACCAGTAAAGGTAACAAGAAATGTATCATATGAAAACATTTTACTCTAATCATTAATGCCAAATATAATTAGTATTCTTTTTGCATATTGTTGATGTTTTATTTCTGAATCTGCCAAGGATAACAGGGAGAATTTTAAGATGCCACAAGCATGACAAGGACGCAGAGAAACCGCCAAGTGATTCGTTTCATATTGCAAAGATAAGAAAAATTTCTGAAACACGGATGGCTATCACACAAAAAAAGAAGAGGATACGCTTTGCAGCATATCCTCTTCTTGTATAATCAGAGTGTTTCGATGGCAACATCTCAGTGCCCTATAGTCCGCGAGCCTTGAGCAAGGCTTTTGAGTCGGGCTGCGCCATGCCGGTGAAGTCGGTGAACATCTGCATGAGGTCGCGGGTGTTGCCCCGACTGAGGATCTTATCACGCAGATTCTGTCCCACCTCGGGCTTTAGGGCTCCGCGACGGGCGAAGCAGTCGGCTATATTGACGGCAAGCACCTCGGTCCAGAGATAGCTGTAATAGCCTGCGGCATATCCCCCACCCCATACATGGTTGAAGTAAGAGGTGCTGTAGCGGGGCGGTATCTGTGTGTTGAGCAGATGGACGTGGCGCAGGGCCTCGCGCTCAAACTGCGGTGCCTCGGCTGCGGTGGGCACCTGTGACAGTGGCAGCACGTGCCATGCCATGTCAAGACAGGTGGCTGCCAGGTTCTCGCCTAAGGAGTAGGCTGAATGGAAGTTGATGCTGCCGAGCATCTTCTCCTTCAGCTGTGCAGGCATAGGCTGACCGGTGACGGCATGACGGGCATAGTGGTCGAAGACCTCGGGGATAGAGGCAAACGACTCGTTGAACTGCGAGGGCATCTCGACAAAATCACGGGCTACGGCTGTACCACTGAGGGTGTTGTACTGACAGTCGGAGAGGATGCCGTGAAGGGCGTGACCGAACTCATGGAAGAGCGTGGTCACCTCGTCCCAAGTGAGCAACGAGGGTTGTCCGTCGGGAGCCTTGGCGTTGTTGCAGACATTATAGATAAGAGGTATCTGCCCCCGCTGCCGGCTCTGCTTGGCAAACGAACTCATCCAGGCGCCGCCTCGCTTGGTGGGACGGCGGTAGTAGTCGCTATAGAAGAGGGCTACGGTGCGTCCTGTGCGGTCTTTCACCTCGAAGACCTTCATGTCAGGATGATAAGTGGGGATGTCCTTGCGCTGTGTGAAGGTGAGACCATAGGCACGGTTGGCGGCGAAGAACACACCGTTGATCTGTACGCTGTCGCAGTTGAAATAAGGTTTTACTTCCTCATCGGAGATGTTGAGCTGCTCTTGCTTCATCTTAGCCGAGTAGTAGAAGCGGTCGTAGGGCTGCAACTGGAACTGGCTATCGCCGGTCTTGCGACGAGCATACTCTTCGATGGCACGGGTCTCGGCCTCAGCCTTCGGCACATAGGCCTCGATGAGTTGGTTGAGGAATGCATAGACCTGTTCGGGTGTCTTGGCCATGGTCTTCTCCAAGGAGTAGTCGGCATAGGTGTTATAACCCATGAGGGCTGCCTTCTCTGCTCGCAGGCGAGCTATCTCGGCAACGATGTCGAAGGTATTGTACTCTCCTGTGCCATCGGCTCTGTGGATGGATGCCTCGAAGACGCGACGGCGCAGGTCGCGGTTGTCGAGGTTGGTGAGGATGGGCTGCTGCGTGGTGTTGATAATCACGATGCAGTAAGGTGCCTTTCCACCACGGTTCTCAGCATCCTTTTGACACTGTGCAATATCGGCTTCACTCAGTCCGGCGAGTTCATCACGACTATTGACCCACACTACAGCGGCGTTAGTGGCATTGGGCAGCAGGGTGCCCCACTGTTGCTGCAGGTCTGAGATGCGCAGGTTGATCTCCTTCATGCGAGCCATCTTGTCGGCTGGCAGAAGGGCGCCTGAACGGACAAAGCCCTTGTAGATCGTCTCCACGAGTTTCTTGTCTTCGCCCTGAAGTGTAGCGTACTCATGGTCGTAGACGTATTTGATGCGCTGGAACAGGGCTTGGTTGAAGGAGATATCGTTCTCGAGTTCGGTAAGCATGGGCATCACCTTACGCTCCGTCTCGGCAATCTCGGGTGTCTTGTCGGCACTGGTCAGACAGAAGAAGATGCTGCTGACGCGGTCGAGCAACACACCGCTTTCCTCATAGGCGAGGATAGTATTAGCGAACGTGGGAGTGGACGTATCGCTAAGGATACGTCCGATATTCTCACGCTGTTGACGGATGCCCTCCTCGATGGCGGGCAGATAGTCGGAAGACTTTATCTTGCGGAAGTCGGGAGCACCGAAGGGCAGTTTGCTCTGCACCAACAGGGGATTGCGACGTGCCTCGGTGCCATCGGTTCCGGGTGTAACGGCAGCCGACTGCATCACAACGGATGCTAGGCCGAGAGTCAATATAGTCTTTGTGATGTTCATAATGTTTACTGTTGACGTTCTATCCAAGCGAGGATATCTCCCTTGCGTACCTTGGCACCCTGCTTGGCGCCAACCTCTACAAGTTTACCACCAAGGGCTGCGGGGATGGGTACTATCTCACCCCATTTCTCTACGAGGTAGCAGAAGGTCTGTCCCTCCTTATACTGCTGTCCGATGAACGGTTCGATACAGGGAGCGCACTCGCCATCGCCATTGAACTCGTAGAATATCTGTCCGGCTGACGGGCATACGAGAGCATCGGCTTTGGCATGCTTGAAGGCTGCCAGTTCCTCAGGCGACATCTTAGAGCCACCGAGTTTGGCATCCTTAGCCTTCTGGATATCAGCGAGCAACTGTTTCTTAGCCTGACCACTCTTGAAGGGGCGGTACTGCTCAGGGTGCATGGCGAGTTCGAAGAGTTCTTCGTTGTCCTTTCCGTAGTCCCAGCCGTTCTCGTCCATCTCCTTCTTGAAGCCTTCGAGGGCATTGGGGATGAGGGTGTGAGGATCGGCATCGGTAAACTGACGGCCCTGCTTTTCAGCCAGCTCCACAAGTTCGGGCGCAATGGTGCCGGGCACCTTACCACTCTTGCCAAGAATCATGCCCCAGATGGCATCGTCCATCATGACGTAGCGTCCCTTACCTTGTTCCATAGTAAGCAGGTTCATCAGTGCGATATTCTTGGTATACTGTGAGAATGGGGTCACCAATGGGGGATAACCCACCTTAGGCCATACATACTCTACCTCGTTGAAGAGCTTCACGAGCATATCGTCCATAGTGAGGGCTGCCTCGCCCTTCTTCTCACGCAGTTTGTTGATCATGGTCTGGATGGGGCCAAGGTCGGCCATCATCGAACCCATCATGCCACCAGGCAGTCCGCTGCCCAGCAGTAGGCTCGACATGTGCTTGTTGGCAGGATTGATGAAGAGTCCCAACCAGTCGTCGATAAACTTCTGCGTGAGTGTACGAGCCTGCATATAGGCATTCATATTGATATCCGCTACCTCGAAGCCTTCGTTCTTCAGCATCGACTGTACGGAGATGATATCGGGATGCACCTTACCCCAGCTGAGTGGCTCAATGGCGGTATCGATGATGTCGGCACCATTGTTGCACACCTCAAGGATAGAGGCCATGGAGAGACCAGGTCCTGAGTGACCGTGATACTGAATGATAATGTCGGGATGCTTGGTCTTGATGCTCTTGGTAAGGGCACCCAACATAGCGGGCTGACCGATACCGGCCATATCCTTCAGGCAAATCTCTTCGGCACCAGCGGCTATCACCTCATCGGCAATGGCACTGTAGTATTCCACCGTGTGAACAGGACTGGTGGTGATACACAGGGTGGCCTGTGGAATCATGCCGGCTGCCTTTGCCCATTTGATGGAGGGAATAATATTACGGGTATCATTGAGTCCACAAAAGATACGAGGGATATCCACACCCTGGGCGTGCTTGACCTTATACATCAATTCACGGACGTCATCAGGTACTGGATACATGCGGAGCGCATTCAAACCGCGGTCGAGCATGTGGGTCTGAATGCCTACCTGGTTGAAAGGCTTACAGAAAGCACGCACAGCATCATTAGGATTCTCGCCAGCCATCAGGTTCACCTGCTCGAAAGCACCACCATTGGTCTCAACACGAGCAAAGCAACCCATGTCGATAATCACAGGTGCGATACGCTCCAACTGATCCTTGCGTGGCTGGAATTTTCCAGACGACTGCCACATGTCGCGATAGACGAGGCTAAACTTAATCTTTTTCTTTCCCATAGTTTTAAATTTCTGGTTATTAGTTTTGATGTTTTGCGTGCAAAGATAATACATTTTAAGGAGTTGACAACGGGAAAGGAGTTAAAAGGAGTTAAAGAATGGAAGAAGTAATCTAAAAATATTAACTTTGCAAACAAAAACAAAGACATGAGCATGAGAATAATTTATGCACTGGCTATAGCCACAGCGATGATGACAAGTTGTGGCAAAGGCAAGGAGCAACAGGAAGTAAAACAGACCGATAGCCTAAGCATACAGGCCGAGGGCGACAAGACTATCTACGGTATGGCATGCGATGGATGCAATGACACCATCGTCATCTTCCTGCCCACATCGTACAATGGTGAATATAACGGTAACAACCCCGACACGCTGAACATCCTGGAGGCTTCGCGTCAGCACAACGTATTCGGACAGATACGCATCGGCGACAAGTTGGCCATGCTACGCAACGAACAGGACTCCACGGTAGCCGACGTGATCATCGTTGCTGAAGACATAGTGGCGAAATGGTGCTACAAGGTGCTGCCTACGCTGCGCCAACGTGCCGACATGGAAGGGGATACGGAGAGCCAACAGATAGAACTGTTGCCCGACTCCATCGCGGAATTGCTGACCGTTGAGCGGGAGTATAGCCTCGTTATCAAGGAAAACAACGTGGCCTACTCCATGGGCGGACGTATGGGGGCAATGACGACTGATGAGTTGACACCTGTCATCTATCCCAAAGTGAGACGCTACATGGGATGGCGACTCTATAACGGCAAACTGATACTGGCGGTGGCTGGCACCGACTCACTAGGACAGCGCTACCATATAGGCAACGATACTGCGGAATTCGTGATGCTGACTTCCGACACGCTGGTACTGCGTATCAACAACGAAGAACACGGATACTACAAGAAAATAGAGGAATAAAAAAAGTGTCTGGCAGAAGAACCAGACACTTTTTTAATGTTATGCAAACTGGTGCTGCAACAAACGTTGTTCCGCCAGTTTTTCGTATTTCGTACCAGGCCGACCGTAGTTGGCATAGGGGTAGATGCTGATGCCGCCACGTGGTGTGAAGAGACCTATCACTTCGATATACTTAGGATCCATCAGACGCACCAAGTCTTTCATGATGACGTTTACGCAGTCTTCGTGGAAGTCGCCATGATTACGGAACGAGAAGAGATAAAGTTTCAAGCTCTTCGATTCGACCATACGCTCACCTGGAATATACATAATCTTGATTTCAGCAAAGTCGGGTTGTCCGGTAATAGGACAGAGCGACGTGAACTCAGGACAGTTGAACTGCACCCAATAGTCGTTGTCGGGATGCTTGTTCACAAAGGTTTCAAGCACTTCTGGAGCATAGTCCATTGCATATTTCGTTTTCTGGCCTAACTGCTGCAGGCCTTCGTCTTTACGTGTTGTCATCAGCGAAAAATGTAAAAATTATAAAATGTAAGAATGTAAACATTAGACATTGGCCAGCAGCCATGCTGTGTAGGCCACGTAACCCAGCGTGAGAACGGCACCCTCCCAACGGGCCACCGTGTAGCGGGTGAAGCAGAACAGCCATACCAACAGCATCGAGACCAACATCATGCCGAGGTCGATGAGGGTGATACCTCCTATCTGCATAGGACTGATGACGCCCGTCAGACCGAGTATCATGAGGATATTGAACACATTTGAACCAATGACATTGCCAATGGCGATGGCCGACTGTCCCTTGCGGGCTGCCACTACACTGGTGGCAAGTTCGGGCAGAGAAGTGCCACCTGCTACGATAGTCAGACCGATGATGCTGTCGCTGACATTCAAACCGCGGGCAAAGGCCGAGGCATTATCCACAAAGACATTGGAGCCCACCACCAGACAGACGAGTCCGACGACGACCCACAGTGCTCCTTTCCAAACGGAAGTGCTGTCGGCAACGGCTTCCACCTGCTGTCCCTTGGTCATACGGAAGGTGTAGAACATGAAGACGGCAAAGGCAAGCAACATGATGACACCGTCGATACGACTAATCATATTGCCACTGATAGAGAAGCGGCTGAAGGTATCCAGACAGAGCACCATGAGCAGCAGCGAGGCAATGACGGTGAAGGGGATGTCTTTGGCAACGGTATTCTTCGAGATAACCATAGGAGCCACCATCGCCGTGACGCCTACAATGAGCAGGGTATTCATGATATTGCTTCCTACTACATTTCCAACTGCCAAATCGGGCGTACCCTTCAAGGCCGACACCACACTGACAAATAGTTCAGGCGCAGAAGTACCTGCAGCCACTATGGTAAGACCGATGACCATCTCGGGCACGTTCATCCTACGCGCCAAAGACGAAGCACCTTCAGTCAGACGGTCGGCTCCCCAGAGCACCAGTACGACACCTAATATGATGAAAAGAATCTGTAATAGCATCACTTCATTGTTTTGGGGCACTGATGGCCACAGACATTAATTAATCATCGAAGTCGAATTCATCGAAGCCTTCGAACGAGAGGTCAATGAAAGCATCCATGGCACGACGGTCTTTCTTGGTAGGACGTCCAGTGCCACGGGCACGATCAACGAAACCGCTGATGCGATTCATCTCCAGCAGCTCGTACTGATCTTGTGGCGTCACGTTCTCGTAGATCTCAGGCAAGAGCTTCGCCCCTACCCTTTGCTCTATGGTCTTGAGAATTTTGAAGGAATAGGTCACCGGCGGCTTGCGCACGCTGACAGTATCACCAACCTTCACCATGCGCGATGGTTTCACGTTAACGCCGTTCACCGCCACACGTCCGTTCTTACAGGCATCAGCAGCAATGGTGCGTGTCTTGAAGATGCGGGCAGACCATAGCCATTTGTCAAGACGAGCCTCGTTCATTTCTTTCCCAATTTATTATACTGATTCATCGTGATGTCGATGCCGGCAAGGATAAAGCTTTTAATAATCTCAACAGCCACATCTATACTGGGGTTCAGCGTGGCAAGATCTTCGTCTGTGTACTTACCAAGCACCCAGTCTATCTGTCCGCCATGAGGATATTCATTGCCGATACCCATACGCAGACGTGCATACTGCTGACCTATCAACTGCTGGATATGCCCCAGGCCGTTGTGACCGCCATTGGAGCCGTTGGCCTTCAGACGGAAAGCACCCAAAGGCAATGCCACGTCATCGCTGATAACCAGTAAACGCTGCTGTTCGATATTCTCCTTGTTCAACCAATAGCGCACAGCATTGCCACTCAAGTTCATATAGGTTGAGGGCTTGAGCAGAAACACCTTGCGACCTTTCAGGGTGGTCTCGGCTACAAAACCATAGCGCTTATCCTCAAAAACGACATTGGACGCTTTTGCAAAAGCGTCCAACACCATAAATCCAGTATTGTGGCGGGTCATGGCATATTCTTCGCCAATATTACCCAAGCCTACAATCAAGTACTTGTCCATTCAGTAATTACTTACTTGGCAGCCTCAGCAGCAGCGGCAGCCTTTGAAGCACGAGTCTCCTTGACTGAGCAAACTACTACCTGAGCGGGAGTAGCCAACTTCAGACCCTCGAAGCTCAGTTCGCCAACCTTGATAGCCTTACCGAGACCGAGGTTGGTCACGTCGATGTCAAGGATCTCAGGAATATTCTTATAAGGAGCGGTCACGTCGATCTTGCGGATAGACAGGTTCAGCTTACCACCATCACGCACACCCTGAGCCAGACCATTCAGCTTCACGGGGATACCAACGGTGATCTCCTTCTGGTCGTTCACCTCGTAGAAGTCAGCGTGCAGCAGAGCATCGGTCGTGGGGTGGAACTGCAACTCCTTGATGATAGCCTTGTGCTCCTTGCCGTCGATGTTGATGTTCACCACATAAACATAAGGAGTGTAAACCACCTTGCGGAGCTCAGCCATTGTAGCTGTGAACGCCAGAGCCTGGGGCAGACCGTTCTCGCCCTTTTCCTCACCATACAGATTGCAGGGAACCAAGCCCTCCTTGCGCAGCATCTTTGAGGCTTTCTTGCCTGTGGTCTCGCGCTTCTGACCATTGACTGTAATTTCTCTCATAACGTTGTGTTACTCTAAATTAAGTTGTTAATAAAACATTTTTTCATTGACTTAATTCGCCATCACACGAAAAAAGCGGGTGCAAAGGTACAAAGAAAAAATGAAAAATAAAAAACAGAAGAAGAAAAATTATAAAAAAAGTATCTTTTTCTTTGAGAATAGAGTATTTTTCGCTATCTTTGCATCCGAGAACTATAAAAACAACATACCCCATATCAATGATTAACAGAGAAATCATACGAATCAAGATTGTTCAGTTAACATACGCGTACTATCAGAACGGTAACAAGAACATTGACACAGCGGAAAAAGAACTATTCTTCAGCTTATCAAAAGCCTACGACCTCTACAACCATCTGCTGGCTTTGATTGTTGCCATCACACGTGAGGCGCGTAGACGATTGGAAGTACTTCAGGCAAAAGCCAATCGTGAAGGCACAGCGGAGCCTTCGCAGAAATTCGCATTCAATCGTTTTGCCATGCAGTTGGAGTCCAACAAGCAACTGGAAGAATTTATGGGAACCCAGAAACGTACTTGGGCAGACGAGCCTGAGTTTGTGGGACGGCTCTTTGAGCAAATAGAGAAAAGCCAGATTTACAAGGACTACATGGCTGCAGACTCCGACACCTATGCCGATGATCGCGAATTGTGGCGCAAGCTCTACCGTACGCTGATTCAGGAGAACGACAACCTGCAAGCACTCCTCGAGGAACAGAGTCTTTACTGGAACGATGATAAGAATGTCGTTGATACCTTTGTGCTGAAAACCATCAAGCGCTTTGACGAGAAAAACGGTTCCAAGCAGGAGCTGCTGCCAGAATATGATTCTGAAGAGGAGAAAGACTATGCACGCAAACTATTCCGCGCCACGATATTGAACGCTGACGAGTATCAGCGATATATGAGTGAGTCATCACGCAACTGGGACTTCAGCCGACTGGCCTACATGGATGTCATCATCATGCAGATAGCCATCGCAGAGATGCTCACTTTCCCCAGCATCCCCATCTCAGTGACTATCAATGAGTTCGTGGAACTTGCCAAGTACTACTCTACCCCACGTAGTGCAGGCTATATCAACGGCATGCTCGATACCATCGCCCGCCACCTCATCAAGACGGGACAACTGTTGAAACATATTGAAGATAATAACAAATAGATTTTATAACAACAATGACAAACATTTTATTAGTTTCACAGCAACAGGGCAGTGCGATGCCCATGATTCTGATGATGGTAGCTATCTTCGCTATCATGTATTTCTTTATGATTCGTCCTCAACAGAAACGACAGAAGGAGATTCAGAAGTTTCAAAACCAACTGACAGAAGGTACACAGGTAGTTACCGGTGGCGGTATCTATGGCACCGTGAAGAGCGTTGACCTGGCTAAAAATACTGTCGATGTAAAAATAGCACGCGACGTAGTCATCACCGTTGACAAGAGCTACGTTTTCAAAGACATGGCTAACACGCCTCTGCAGAAATAATAATGAACTTTAATAACGTATTCCGCACCATCAGTAATTTCCTGTTCGCCAAGACGTACAGGGAATTACTGATTTTTTTATCTTTTCTCATCCTCTCAGGCATCTTCTGGCTACTGATGACACTCAATGAGAACTATGAGCAGGAGATAAAGATTCCAGTGCGATATACGAACATTCCCAAGGGTGCCGTACTGACATCCAGCGAGACCGACACGCTGCGTGCCATTGTTTCGGACAAGGGTATTAGTCTCATAACTTATCTTTACAAGAAAGCTGCCAACCCCATCGAAATCGACTTCATGAAGTTTGCCGGGGAGAACGGAACAGGCATCGTAGGCAGTAATGAACTCTTCAAACTGGTAAACAACCGTCTGCCTGCATCTGCCAATGCTGTCAGTATCAAACCTGAGAAACTGACGTTCTACTATAACTATGGTGAACAGAAGAGGGTACCCGTGAGACTGAAAGGGGATGTCACACCCGACAAGCACTATTTCATATCAGGCACGTATTTCTCGCCTGACAGCATCAGTATCTATGCTTCACCAAGAGTATTGGACAGCATTCAAGAGGTGTTCACAGAGCCTGTCATCTACAGAGATGTGCACGACTCCCTATCCATCAACTGCAAGCTACAGAAGATAAAGGGTGTCAAGATGGTGCCCGACCAGACGACCGTCAGTTTCTCGACCGACATCCTGACAGAGTTGAGTTTTGAAGAGGTTCCAGTCATCGGCATCAACATGCCTGAGGGCAAGATACTACGCACCTTCCCTGCCAAGGTAAAGGTAAGCTTTGTGGCTGGATTGAAGAAATACCAGAACATGTCGTCGGAAGACTTCATCGTAGTAGCCGACTACAACGACATTATCAGAGACAGCACCTCCAACGTCTGTGAGATCTGGTTCCAGAAGAAACCGGAGGGACTTAACAACCTGACACTGAGCACCACTAAGGTGGAATACCTCATAGAAGACAAATAACCAGATGAAGATAGCCATCACAGGAGGCATAGGAAGCGGAAAGAGTTATATCTGCCATCTGCTGAACACCTACGGCATTACTATCTACGATTGTGATGCAGCCGCCAAACGACTGATGCGAGGCTCTGACCATCTGAAAGAGATGCTCACACGGCTCATCGGCCCTGACACGTATCATGCTGACGGCACACTCAACAAAGCCGAGGTGGCACAGTTTCTCTTGGCTTCAGAAGACAATGCCAAGGCTATTGACGACATCGTACATCCTGCCGTGGCTGACGACTTCAAGCAGAGCGGACTCCACTGGATGGAGTGTGCCATCCTCTATGAGTCGGGCTTCGACAGACTGGTCGACAAAGTCATTGTGGTAACGGCTCCACAGGAGACACGCATACAGCGCATCATGCAGCGTGATGGCATCAGCCGAGAGAAAGCACTCGAGTGGATGGGGCGACAACTGTCACAGGAAGAGGTACGTCGCCGAGCCGACTTCGAGATTATCAATGACGGCACAAAAGATTTGAATCAACAAATAGAAAAAATTATAAAACAATGCAACAGACAATTTTAGCAATCGCCGGCAAGCCCGGTCTCTACAAATTAGTATCACGCGGTAACAACAACCTCATTGTGGAGGCACTCGATGCCACACACCGTCGCCAAGCCGCCTTCGGCACCGACCGCATCACCTCATTGGCTGACATCGCCATGTTCACTGATACCGACGACATTCCTCTGATGGACGTGCTGGACAACCTGAAGAAGCTGGAAGAAGGCAAGAAGTCGGCTTTCGACTACAAGAAAGCCAGCGGCGCAGACCTGCAGGAGTATTTCGCCAAGGTGCTGCCAAACTTCGACCGCGACCGTGTACACGGCAGCGACATCAAGAAACTCATCCAGTGGTATAACATACTCATCGAGAATGGCATCACCGATTTCAAGGAAGAGATGAAACCCACCGAGGGCGACAATGTTGACGACCGTCAAAAGACAGAGGAGAAATAACTACAACTGAAGGTTATTTTTAATTAACGACAACTTAGGACAACTTTTTCTTGGGGAAATTTCAATCATCTCCTTAATAAGAAAGAGTTGTCCTAAGTTGTCTTTAAAATATCCTTAAAAAGAGTTGTCCTAAGTTGTTTTAGTTGTCGTAAAAAATAAAGAGGAGTTGTCGTTTAGAACCGTGGTCCTCCGAAGCCACCGCCGCCGAATCCGCCTCGACCGCCGCCATTACCGCCACGGCCACCTCGGCGCTCACCACCTGCGCCACCCTCTCCATCGCCAGGACCGCGACGCATGGCCTGACGAGCCTCTTTCGTTCCGAAGAGGTTCAGGCGATAGTTGACGCGCAGCATCACATAACTATTGATGGCATTCGACTCTGAGTCGCTACGCATCATGGCATTCAGGGTGCGTGAGAAGTTGGACTGCTGTCCCAAGATATCATAGAACTCCAGACGTACCGACAGTGGTTTCCCTTTCAGGAAGCTCTGTGCTATTTGTGCATTCCATAACAGTTCGTTGGTGTTCATCGAAGCATCAGAGTAGCCGCGACGACTCTGCATGTTCAGGCTGGTGGTCAGTTGCATGCCCCATGGCAGTTGGGCTGTTGAATTGAATCCATAGCTGAAGTTCCACGTGTCGTGATTACCATTCGACTGCAACTTATTACGTCCGAAGGTATAGTTCACGGCACCGTTGAGTTCCACTTCCAACCAGTCATTACGGAAGCTACCGCCCAGTCGCTCGCCCAATGAGGTCTCGTTGACGGCATTCTTCAGCACATTACCCATATCAGCTCTGTCACGGCTTACACTATAGGCATCGAGATAACTGACGCTATGGGTGTAACGAGCTGTGGTACGTGTATTCATGTTAAAGCGTCCCAGCGTGTCAAGAGCAGTATTGAACATAAACTCACCATTGGCACTCCAGTTGCCATTGATATTATCACGGGTAGAAGTGCGTCCACCAGTCTTGGGGTCATAGTATACCTTGCTTGTCACTGCATTGCTAGTGGTCTGAAAGCCAAAGTTGGCAAACACAAAGCGCTGATGTTTCTGGTAGTAGTTGTTGAAACGCCAGTTGAAGTTCTGCGAGAATGACGGTTTCAGTCCAGCATTACCCACAGTGATATTCAGCGGGTCGCTGTCATCAACGATAGCAAGCAGGTCGGTCATCGAGGGCTGACTGGTAGAGCCGCGATAGGTGAAGCGCATCTGTCCCTGGTCAGAGAGTTTCCAACGGAAGTTAGCAGTAGGGCTCCAGTTGACCACCGTACGTGTTGTCGTACCGTAGTCCTTGCCCAGGTATCGATAGGTGAACTTCGATGTCTGGGGAACCAACTGCACACCGACGTTGAAGTTATACGCCTTGCGCACCACGCGCAGCATCACCTCGCCCGTATGTATATAGTTTTTGTATTCCGAGTAGCGGCTCAGCGTCGAGTCCTCATAGTTCTGCCATGTGCGAAGGTCCTGCTCCTGAGTCAGGCGGCTGAGGTTCGGGTCCCATTGGCGGTAGTTCATGTCGAAGTCATCAATGCCAAAATATCCGCCGTTATATACCAATCTGGTAGGCCACTCACTATAGTCGTAGGTCGAGCGGTCGTTCTTCGTGTAGCGATACTGGAAGTCGTACGAGAACTGCAGGTAGGTCTGCTTCATGATGGGTTCGCTATAGGTCAGACGCACCCCATAGTCATAGTTCTTCGACGGTGTCAGGTTGTAACGGTTGCGGAAGTACTCCGCATATGCCAATGAGTCGGAGTACATTATCATCGTGGTCTGATAGAGGTCCACATCCTGCAGCGAGAGCGACTTTGAGTCACCGTCGGTATAGTTGCCCGAAAGTCGCAGTCCGATGTTACGGCCGTTGCCACCCAGTTTACGATTAATCTGTAGTTCACCTCCAAAACGGTTGTTGTCGCTATATGACAGTGAGGCGTTGTCACGGCTATTGACCACTAGCGAGTCAGAGGCATATTTTGCCGCTCGCATCTCTTCAATGGCCATTTTGATATTGTCACGGTTGCTCAATGCATAGTTCACATAGTTATATGGATCCTGCCGGAAGGATGGCGAGATAGAGTGTGAACGCGAGTCGTTGTTGCTCCAACTCCAACTGGGGCGGAAATGGATGTTCCACAATGTGTCGGGTGTCCACTCAAAACGCAGGTTACCACTCCAGGAGTTACTGCGTGAATAACTCTGGTTGACGCTGTTGCTGAATGCACCGGTGCGGTTGACGAAGTTCTCCGTGGCCGAACGACTCCATGAGTCACTGTTATTATGATTCCAACGGACTCCACCGTCAATCTTCAAGAGCTTTTGTATCTCATAGTTCACGTTGAGCGCTGCCATCTTAGGTGCACGCAGTCCACCGCCGCCACGTCCGCCGAAGCCACGGTCGCCCACGTTGTTAGCATTGCCAAAGGCCATCACGCGCAATCCGTCCTTGAAACGCATACCCATCAGTCGACTCGTATAGCGATGCTTCGTACCCACACCAGCATCGACGTTAGCAAACGAGCCACGGTTCATGCCACGTTTCAGTCCGAAGTCGAGCACCGTCTGTTCGTTGCCATCATCGATACCCGTAATTCGGGCTTGGTCGCTCTTCTCGTCGTAAGCCTTCACGCGCTCCACGATAGAGGTAGGCAGGTTCTTGATGGCTGTCTGTGTGTCGCCTGTCAGAAACTCCTTGCCATCGACCTTGATTTTCTTCACCTCCTTACCGTTGATGGTAATCTTGCCGTCATCACTCACCTCGGCACCGGGCAGGCGCTTCACCAGTTCCTCGATGACCGAGCCCTCGGGTGTCTTATACGCACCCGCATTATATATTAAGGTATCCTCCTTAGAATAGACCTTAGCCATATTCTTCACCACCTCAGTGCCCTGCAACATCACAGCATCCAGGCTGATGCTCACGTCGCCCAGGCTCACAGGCTTGTTATCCTTCACCGTCACTCGCTTATAAGTGGTCTTATAGCCCACATAGCTAATGCGTACGATAAAAGAGCCATCGGCAGGGGCAGTCAGCGAGAACAGACCATCCACGTTGGATACAGCATTGGCTATCGTTGTACTGTCCGTTTTCAACAATGATACAGTGGCCTGCACTACAGGTTCCTGGTCTTTACTGTCTACTACTGTACCTTTAATTGTTCGTTGTGCCTGAATTGAGAGGGCCGTTGAAAACAAAACGGCCATCATGAGGAGAAATCGTTTCATTCGGGTTTAATCTTTTTACGTTTATCTCTATTGACGTACAAAGCACACTATAGTTTAATCTGCCCGGAAGTTTTTTTTGAAAAAAATATTCTTTTTCATTGGCTATTCAGATTATTTTCGTATCTTTGCATCCATATTAAGAATAACACGAAGAATATGGCAAACTTAGCAATCACTCCAACAGAAGGACAGATATTAGTCAACATAGATGACATGTCGATGTTGAAGGACATCAAGAAAGCCATCAGCATGGTTAAAGGTGTAGGAAAAATTACCCTGCCTCATCGTAAACGCTTTTCTTCCTATGAACGTTCACTACGCGACCTTAACGAAGGACGTGTTTATGATTATGATAGCCTCGACGACCTTATTAAGGAGATAGAAGGATGAGCACAAAATACAAACTGCGCATCACAGGCGAGTGCAAACAAAACATGAAACTGTGCAAGCGTCGCGGATTGCCCATGGACGAGTTGTGGACCGTTGTTGGTAAATTGCTCAATGGCGAACAACTCGAAGAGAAATATCAAGCCCACATTTTGACAGGTGACCGCAAGGGACAATGGGAGTGCCACATCCAGCCCAACTGGCTGCTTGTTTGGGAGATTTATAATCAAGAGTTAATCCTTGTGTTGCTAAACACAGGAACCCATTCCGACTTGTTTGGCAAGAAGTACAAGAAGAGGTAGTCGCCTTGTGAGGTATACTGTTTTTTCGTTTTCAAAAAATATCTGTCACCTTGCACTGATAATCAAGCGGTTACGGGTGACAGCAGGTGAAAGCGGGTGATATACAACAGGCTTTCTATTTCATGACGTTCTTTCATTATATATCTTTTCTACATCAAACCACAACTGTTCGGTTCCTCACAATGTTATAATTGAATTGTCTTATATCTCTTTTCTACATCAAACCACAACCGGGCGGCTTTCATTGCGTCGCTGGCAATATTGTCTTATATCTCTTTTCTACATCAAACCACAACTTATGGTATCTTTTGCATGACATGATTGCATTGTCTTATATCTCTTTTCTACATCAAACCACAACCAGGCTATTTATCAGTTATATCCTCAGTATATTGTCTTATATCTCTTTTCTACATCAAACCACAACCCAACATGGAAACATTGTTTAAGGCTCAGAATTGTCTTATATCTCTTTTCTACATCAAACCACAACAATCCTCTTGGTGCCTTCACTACTGGTCGATTGTCTTATATCTCTTTTCTACATCAAACCACAACCCTTATAATCTTTCTTTAACTGAGTTCTGATTGTCTTATATCTCTTTTCTACATCAAACCACAACCTGTCGTCAATCATTATGATATTATTGAAATTGCGTTATATCTCTTTTCTACATCAAACCACAACTAATTAACACTCTGCCTATGGTAAACCAAGATTGCGTTATATCTCTTTTCTACATCAAACCACAACAGAAGCGAATGAATTTAATGCTGCTGAAGCATTGCGTTATATCTCTTTTCTACATCAAACCACAACAGCAGAGGCTCTTCAGAAGTATAAAGAGAATTGCGTTATATCTCTTTTCTACATCAAACCACAACTGTGAAGGATTTTAATATTAATCGTTTTGATTGCGTTATATCTCTTTTCTACATCAAACCACAACATCAATGATCTGCACACCGATATTGTCATATTGCGTTATATCTCTTTTCTACATCAAACCACAACCATCGCCCTCTGGCAGATCTACCGCAAACGATTGCGTTATATCTCTTTTCTACATCAAACCACAACCAGCGACCGCTTCACCCGTTCGGGGTCGAGATTGCGTTATATCTCTTTTCTACATCAAACCACAACTGATTTGCCACCAACAATATGGAGATCGCCATTGCGTTATATCTCTTTTCTACATCAAACCACAACAGTTCCTTCAGGATGATTATTCCGAGTTTATTGCGTTATATCTCTTTTCTACATCAAACCACAACATAGCCGGGCTGGTTCATTTGTTCGGTCAATTGCGTTATATCTCTTTTCTACATCAAACCACAACGTATGGCGTGCCCATATCTTTTCAGCCATGATTGCGTTATATCTCTTTTCTACATCAAACCACAACTCACGCCGAGCGAGTGGTCAATCTTCTGTATTGCGTTATATCTCTTTTCTACATCAAACCACAACCCAGTTGCGCTTGTCGTTGCCTTGATGGAGATTGCGTTATATCTCTTTTCTACATCAAACCACAACCCGCCAGTAGTTAAGTCTCCTGAGGATGTTATTGCGTTATATCTCTTTTCTACATCAAACCACAACAAGAATATCAGTTGCATTGCGCAGGTGGCAATTGCGTTATATCTCTTTTCTACATCAAACCACAACCAGAGTGCCGCTGTCAGCGCACGCAACTCATTGCGTTATATCTCTTTTCTACATCAAACCACAACGTATATTGTATAATTCTCTCATTTAGAACAAATTGAGACATACACCATCAATACGAAGTGGCTGAATGTTCCTTTCTCGTCAGCAAAAATACTAAAAAAATTCCAATTGCAATGGGGTTGATTTAGATTTTTTCTCTATTGCGCCCCATATATGGACAATGTTTGAATATTGTTTATCAGTAATTGAAAGAACGCTTACGTGCCCCTTCTCTGGGGTAAAACTCTTGACTCTTTTAATATGTACTTGTGCACTTTCAAGTGAACCGCAATATCTGATATAGACGCTAAACTGATGCATAGTAAACCCATCCTTTTCCAAGTTTTTACGAAACAATGCAGCATTCTTTCGTTCCTTCTTGGTCAGTACAGGTAAGTCAAACATCACAAACAGCCACATAATGTGATATGCGTTTAATCTTTCGAATGTCATGGGAATGATGGCATACTTAATATGTTCAACTCTTTAGAGAGACATTTCACCATACTTGCGGTTGTCATTGACAAACCAACACTGAGGGGACGTTTTACTTTATCATACATACTATCAGCATATAATATGCTGATTAACTCACCCTTAACATCCTTAGTAAGTTCTAATTCTCCACGCGTAATCAAATTATACACCACTTCATCAACAAAAGGCCTAAATGGTTCCATCAAATCATCTGCCAGGGGGAATGCATTACTTCTGTTATGATGGTGTATGCCTATTGCTGGCAGTAAGCCAGATGAAACAATCGCTCTGCATGTTGCGGCCCTCAAAATAGAATAACCATAGTTTAGTAAGGCGTTGATTCCTAATTCATCTCTATTACGGATAAAACTCCCGCCAAACAGGTGTTGGAAATATATCCGAGCCGCAATACCCTCACGATTATCTACGTCACCACTTTTGACATTCATATAAAAAGGTTTTAGCACGTTCCCATCTTCGCCAATACTATCTAGTAGAGAAGCTTGATTTCTAATCTTTGCCTCAACCACTTGCTTCCATAGTTGCTTTTTTAAGACTTCACCACATGCTATCTGATTTCTCAAGGTTTCGCCTTGCAAATTATTGCTATTCATACTTTGAATCATGGCATTAGGCATACCCTTACTATTGCAAATAACTACTTGAACTTCATTCTCTGCCAGAGCATTCAACAAAGGCAAGGTAATACCGATCTGCTGGTTTTCCAACAAAACCACACCCAGATCCTCAATCGGCGTAGTTTGTTTTTCATCCGGAGATTCCTTGTAGGAAAATACCAGTTGCTGATTCTTAAGTGAAAGAACCATTGGGCTAGAAAAGACAAGTGTACGTTTAAGCATTGGCAGGCCTATTATAACATTACTATTTCACCAAGTACGTTGATTTTGAAATCAACTCCCTCGACCAAAGCATGAAAGTCAGAAAGAGATAACATAACTTCGGAACGATAATCCTCACCTACTTTATATGCACCTGACTTACGTTCCTTTTTAAGTATTGTTGCATCCCGTGCATCTTGGTTGAAACGTAATACGATTCGACCATCCTTCTTCATCACAGCCACAAAATAGAATCTTTTTGCAATATCTTCTTTATCCATGATATTTATGTCTTCAATATCAGATTGCAATAGAATTATCTGTGTTCCTGTACGTACTGTACATCTAAGCTTAAGTCCATTCTTGTTTTCAGGAGCAATCGGATACTGGTTTGTCAGCCCAGCACTTTTCTTATAATAAGCTGCCGCATCCATCATATTCACTATTTCGTAAGCACGTTTTAACTTCCCATTAATATCTCCCTCATAAATAGCCATACAGTAATTGCCATCAGGTGTGACATTGAACTGACGTTTATAATCTTTTCTCGACTTATCTCTATGTTCTCTGATATGCAAAGGATTGGTAACGCTAGGAGTAAAGCATCTCACTTTCTTAATTTTAATTCCTTTCAACTCGTTCATAAACACATCTCCTGCCATTGCGTCCTTGAATCCTTTTGCAGCCACCGCTTGCTTAACTTTTTCCTTGACGACATCATCAACAATATTTTCTATATCCGTTTCTTTAAGTGCACTTAGGGCTTTGCGAACCACATACCTGATCTCACCGTCTCGCTCAATAGCGCCATAATATGTGTCATTATGTAGTGAGCCACGGGCAGAATCTCCCATGGCGAGTTTTCTACCATTGGAAGTTTGAACATATTTGCGAGCTCGTTTTGGCATATTGTCTACAGTGCTATGAACAACTAGCATTTCCTGTACTATCGCCTTAACATCCTCTGTAAAGGTTGGCCAGGGTTTGGGAAATGAAGGTTTTGGCGCATTATTTCTTTCATATTCCTCCAACTGCTGATAGTATCTTGCTGTGGCATTATATTCACCAGGCTCTATACAGGCTATGGTAATGGCATCAATACAATGATGGACATGATTGTCGCGTGATTTCTTCATGTATTCATCTTGTATGCCCCACATCTTTCTATATTCTGCAGTAGTGACGCCCTTGACGACTCTTACATTACTCTTGCTTCTATCATCGGTTTTATGGAACAACGACTTCAAGTAAAGACCTGCATACTTTCCTACCAAGCCAATACCCGCTCCCTGTCGACGAGCAAACCCTTCTGGTACTTCCTCCATTTGGAACCGTCTGTATTTCCCTATCCAATAGTCAAGCTCCAGCCTAATCAAATGACGCTTCTGTATCAGACGGTCTTTGGTGGTCTTATCCATGTTCGAATAGGTTTTCACGCGATCTACATCTTTACGGAGCTTTTCGATTTTATCACGCCACTCTTCCAATCGTCCCATAATTTCATCGTAGTTCGCTAATTCTGTAGGCAGTTTAGTCTTTTTCACATCACGGTTGAACTTACTGGAACATAGCGTCATATTTTCCAGCGTACTATCGCCACCAACACTGCGTGGAACAGTATGTTCAATGTCGTAACATGGATTTGGTCCTATGAAATCTGTGATACCAATCGACTCGCCTGTATAAAGACAGATATGATTCTGCTCCTCCCAGAGTTGGAATTTTACGATATCATCGTCAGTTGGTTCGATGGTCTTACCACTTTCTTGTTTGTACAAAGAACGTATGTCCTCTGCATATTTCTTTCTCTTATTCTCCCTGTCTTTATTCCACTGGGCAATAGCCTTGCGCTTGTTTGCGTCATTCAGTTCACGTGCATATTCAATATGAACTTCTGTTTGGTTATCAATAGTTCCTTCCCGGAGTAATGTATTGATAACCTTTCTCAGTTGGTGGAGTGACCGCATAGCCATCGGATTACGTACAGCATTAGTTCTTGGAGATCCTAACTGATAAATGCCTTGTGAATTTTTCTTAGCATCAGGATATGTTTCTATCATTGACGGATGGTAAAGTCGTTCCGCCGCACCAGGTTTCAAATCACACATATCTTTCAGAATGTCTTTGATGCAGAAGTCCAACGTTCCCGTCATCGAAACATCCTTTGGATTGAAATTGGATATCAGCAGTAGCAGTTCCTTTGTAATTGTTTCGCCCCTACTTTTCCAGACTTTTTCTCCAACAATGTCAGGTACCTTTGCCATCAAGACGGCATGAGGATAAATAAGTCCCTGCTGCAGCCAAGGAAGTATCTTGCTAATAGCCGCTAAACTGAGTGAGGCAAAAGCGTGGGTAAATCTTATTTTTGAAAACCTCTCGGCTTCCTCATCGCTCAGTTGAAGTTTTTCCTTTCCCCATTGCTTAACCTTGTCCTTGTCACTGAAACTATATAGCACATTCCAAACATCATTCACCATCTGAGTGGGAGTCTTGCCTTCTGATAAAATATATCGTTCTGCAATACCCTCCTCATAGTTATCACCAAAGAGTGACATGAGGTTTGCAATTGTAGGACAGCCCGTAACACCTTGCGTCATTCTAAAGTTAAACTTATAAGGTTTGTCTCCTACCTCTTTAACATACTGGTATTTGCCCTTACCTGCAATTGCTTTGGCAATGTCCTCAAAGTCAAACTGCGGTTTACTCTTCCTGAAAAAAGTAGGCTTTGCCTTTTCAAATTCTTCAGTTGTGAGAGGACGGAGTTCTACATCATGTGGTCCCTTTACCTTAATATTATTTACAAAGGACAACATTCTAAACAATTCAAAGGACGGATGAGAATCTGCTACACGAGGCTTCTTTGGCTCAAAAGTACACTTGCCTACGCCATTTCTTTGACTCTTCAATGGGCGCTGAAAATACAACGCTTTTTCCAATTTCGAAATCTGTTCCCCTGAAAGTTGCTGCTGTTTACATATCGCATAAAACTCCTTCTTATAATGCTCTTCACGATCAGTATAACGAGTTCTGATTCGCTCGGTATTTCCTTTTTCCTTGTATATTTTATAAAAGAAATCGCCAAGATACTCACACCCAGCCTCCTCCATGCTCTTAGACAATGCAGAGATACCTTCCTTTACTTTACCTTTCTCGTCTTCATTTCCCTGGTCAAGACGATTACTAAGGAAACCTCTTCTTTGAGCCAAGTGATACATTGCTCTGCCTAAAATATACCTATTAGTCTGCTCGTTTAAGTCCAACTTATTATGTAAGCATAAGTGCCTGTAATAATATGGATTTTCTTCAAAATTGTCATTTGTGCGTTGCCACAACATGAAGGCATCATCCATGGGATACATTTTCTTTGTATGCCATAAATGTAGTGCTTCTGGAGAAAGGTAGGGGCACCAGTCAAACTCAATAAGCACCTGAAGAACTTTAATTTTCCTAAGCCTTCTACGAAAATATTGCTTCCGAAGTGAACGATGGGCTGTTCTTTCTGCGGCTTTTGAGGATTCGATTCCTTTTTCCACCTTCACGCCCTCTTGAAAGATGAGGCTACCTTTACTAATTAAAGAATAGAAGCCATCATCTTTTTTATCTACAACAGCCCAGCCAAGACTATTCGTACCAGTATCTATGCCAAGTATTCTTTTCTTCATATTTTCAGGTTTTTAGAAATCAAGAGCCAAAATTACAAAAAAAGATAATAACAACAAATTATTAAAGAAATAATTTTGTCGATTCAATGATTATTACTATCTTTGCAAGCAGTAAGATTTTCTACATCTTATCACAATAAGGCTATATGCCGAAGGATTTTATCCTATATGCCCTCTTCGGAGGGTATTTTTTTATATTATTACAAATCATATGCATAGGAAACAAACGGCAGATGCGTAGCGGATGAACGGATATGGCGTAGCGGATGAACGGATTATCCGTTGTGACAGAACGGATATTGCGGACACTTTGTCCGGAGGCTGCGGACTGTTGCTACATGGTCACCCATCTGTCACCCATCTGTCACCCATCTGTCACCCATCTGTCACCATCTGTCACCATCTGTCACCATCTGTCACCATCTGTCACCCGTAACCAACTGATTATCAGCGCAAGGTGACAGATGACAGATATTTTTTCAAAAAAATAAAATACTACTTATACCCCATACATTAAAGCCTTACTTCTGCCACACGATGCGGCCGTCTGCGTCGTGAATACATTTTCTGCCACAAAATACTTGTTTTTTCATAACTTTTTTGTACTTTTGTCGGCAGTTATGGAAAGACAGAAACTGATATTCACTCGGCAGACTGAGGGTGAACTGGCAAAGATGATAAAGGACTGCCAGCCCGACCGTCTATTCGTATTAGTTGATGAGACCACACGAGAGCTGTGTCTGCCCATTTTAGGAGGGGCTGAGGTACTGCATGATGCTACGGTCATCACGATTCCCGCAGGTGACTCTAACAAAGGGTTAGAATCGGTCAGTCATGTGTGGCAGGGGTTGCAACGCGGAGGAGCATCGCGTCATTCGCTGCTCATCAACTTGGGCGGTGGCATGGTGACCGACCTAGGTGGTTTTGCAGCCTCAACCTTCAAGCGCGGCATACAATTTATCAACATCCCCACTACACTATTGGCAATGGTGGATGCTTCGGTAGGTGGTAAGACGGGCATCAACTTCGGTGGACTGAAGAACGAGATTGGCGTGTTCCGCAATGCCGAATGCGTCATCATCGACACACAGTTTCTAAAGACGCTCGACCAGGAGAACCTGCTCTCAGGCTATGCCGAGATGCTGAAGCACGGGCTACTAAATCTTCCCTCTACCTCCTCAAAAGAAGCAACGAGCACGATGTTAGGCGAACTCATGACGTTTGACATTATGAGCCCCGACCTTGAAGTATTGAGTCGCATGGTAAAGGAGAGCGTAGCGGTGAAAGAGCGTATCGTGCTGGAAGACCCCACGGAAAAGGGTATCCGCAAGGCGCTGAACCTCGGACATACCTTTGGCCATGCTTTCGAGTCGCTGGCTCTACAACGGCAACCGGTGCTTCATGGCTATGCAGTGGCATGGGGCCTGGTATGCGAGCTCTTCCTCAGTGTAGTGAAATGTGGCTTCCCTGTTGACAAGATGCGCCAGACGGTACACTTCGTCTTAGATCATTACGGTCGAATGCCCATCACCTGTAAAGACTACCCTACCCTCATTGAGTTGATGACACACGACAAGAAGAATACGGCGGGCACCATCAACTTCACGCTACTGGGCAATATCGGCGACATACGTATCAACCAGACGGCCACGAAGGAGGAGATTGAGGAGGCGCTGGACTTCTACCGCGAAGGTTGAGGGGCTTTTTCTTTTGGCACGGATGGCCACGGATGGCCACGGCTTTTCTCTCCTCTCTTTCGAACACGAATGACACGAATTCTTTAGGAGTTAAGGAGGGGAGGGTTGGAGGGGGTTAAAACAGACTCAGCGAGAGGTCCTGACTGGGCTTCTCGTTTTCCGTTTCTTCCATAGGTTCATCGTCATCGCGAAAGTCGAGCATCAACTGTCGGGCATCGGCTGAGTTCTGGGTGTTCAAACGGTAATAGCCGCGACGACCGGTACTCTCTATCAATGATGCCGACGACTTGCTGTTGCGCAACAGATATTGTTGCACCTGTTGATGTACTTCCTGCAGATTGGGTTGTGAGAACAGCGTGCAGTTGAGGTTGTAGATGTGCTTGGCCAACAGCTGTACGCTGATGCCCCGCTCACCCACTTCGGTCAATATCTTTAGAATCTGCTGTTCGTACACGAGATCTTTTTTGACGGTAACGTTAACCTTAACCTTAACCTTGATTTGACAAAAAAATAACCAATAACCGTATTGAGGCTATTGGTTATTTTTATTTTACGGTTATTGTTCGGCGACTTAAGCCAGAACAACTTTGTTGTCCTCAGTGCTCTGGAGCTTACCCTCCTTAAAAAGCCAACCGAGACCAAGCAGTGTCTCTTCCTCAGAAATTTTTGCAGCCTTAGCAATCTCCTTCACGTTGAGAGCCTTCTCTGCTGCTGCCAGAGCCTGATAAACATCTCCTGCCTTGAAACCAATGTTCTCGGCATTTACTGCTACTGTAGCCTTTGCAGCCTTCACGGTTGCGGTCTTCTTGGCTGTTGCTTCCTTCTTTGCTACGGGAGCCTTTGTCTCAGTAGCCTTCTTTGTTGCTTTCTTTTCTGCCATAATACTTATAAATAATTAACTATAATAGTAGATTGTTATCAATCTGGAAGCAAAAGTACTACTTTTTGTAAAGACAAGTAACTGACTATAAACTATTTTTGACAAAAGCCCCATTATTCTTGACGTAGGTCAATCAACAAGAAGTCACATAAACAAATTATACTCAGTCCGCAGTTACTGCTCCTGCAAATCCAGTTTCAACTGCAGTTCCTCTAGTTGTTTTGGATCGAGTTCGCCTGGAGCATCGAGCATCACGTCGCGTCCGCTGTTGTTCTTCGGGAAGGCAATGCAGTCGCGGATACTGTCGAGACCTGCCATCAGGCTGACAAAGCGGTCGAGACCGAAGGCGAGACCAGCATGAGGGGGAGCTCCGTATTTGAAGGCGTTGATAAGGAAGCCAAACTGTGCCATAGCGCGCTCGGGGGTGAAGCCCAAAATCTGGAACATCTTCTCCTGCAACTTACCGTCGTGAATACGCAGCGAACCGCCTCCGACCTCAACACCGTTGCACACGAAGTCGTAGGCCACGGCGCGCACCTTCTCGGGCGCTGTGTCGAGCAAGGGGATATCATCAGGATTTGGCATCGTGAATGGATGGTGGGTAGCCATCAGGCGCTGCTCCTCGTCGCTCCACTCAAACAGGGGGAAGTCGACAATCCAGAGGCACACGAACTTATCCTTGTCGCGCAGGCCAAGACGGTCGCCCATCTCCAGACGCAGGGTGCAGAGCTGGATGCGGGTCTTGTTGGCATTGTCACCACTGAGAATCAGCACCAGGTCGCCATCCTTGGCACCCATCTGCTCCTTTAACTTCTGCCATACCTCAGGCTCGTAGAATTTCTCAACAGACGACTTCACCGTACCGTCCTCGTTGAACTTCACATAGACGAGTCCCTTGGCACCTACCTGAGGACGCTTCACGAAGTCGGTCAACTGGTCGAGCTGCTTGCGGGTATAGTTAGCGCAACCGGGCACGCAGATACCACCGATATACTCAGCCTCATTGAATACGGGGAACGAGCCGGTGCCTTTCAGCACATCCATCAACTCTACAAACTCCATGCCGAAGCGCAAATCGGGCTTGTCGCTACCGAAACGACGCATGGCCTCATGCCACGTCATACGCTGCAGCGGTGGCAACTCGATGCCACGCACCTCCTTAAACAAATGGCGGGCGAGGTCTTCAAACACCTGAAGCACATCTTCCTGCTCTACAAACGACATCTCACAGTCAATCTGTGTGAACTCAGGCTGACGGTCGGCACGAAGGTCTTCATCACGGAAGCACTTGGCTATCTGGAAGTAACGGTCGAAGCCCGAGACCATGAGCAACTGCTTCAGTGTCTGAGGCGACTGTGGCAGGGCGTAGAACTGTCCGGGATTCATGCGCGAGGGCACTACGAAGTCGCGGGCTCCCTCTGGTGTAGAACCGATGAGGATAGGTGTCTCCACCTCGATGAAGTTCAGATTGTCGAGGAAGTTACGAATGAGGATGGTCATACGATGACGCAGTTCCAGGTTCTTGCGCACAGCCGTGCGGCGCAGGTCCAGATAGCGATATTTCATTCGGATATCATCACCGCCATCGGTATTGTCCTCGATAGTAAAGGGAGGCGTCAGGCTCTCGCTGAGGATATTCAGCGTGCTCACCAGAATCTCAATGTCGCCGGTAGGCATCTTGGGGTTCTTCGACTGGCGCTCGCTCACCACGCCTACTACCTGAATACAGAATTCACGTCCCAACTTATTGGCACGATCACAGAGTGAAGCATCCTTCGACTCATCGAAGACCAACTGTGTCAGACCATAACGGTCGCGCAGGTCGACGAAAGTCATGCCACCCATCTTACGGGTTCTCTGTACCCATCCGGCCAGCTTCACTTCCTGTCCGGCATCGGCGAGACGAAGCTCACCGCATGTTTTTGTTCTATACATCTTTATTATTTATTTATTAAGTTTCGGAAGTTCCGCTTGCTTTGTATTTACCTTCCTATATCTACTTAACACGCGAAACTTGGATTTGTTTATTATATCTTACGTTTTCAACCTGCAAAAGTATACATTTTTATTGAAACCACAAAATAATCTGTATAGAAATTACTTATCGGTTATTTTTCAGAGAAACGCTTTGCCGTTCAACGGAAATGTTGTATCTTTGCAGCGATGAAAACAAAACGAACTATGATGAAAAGACTGATCGCACTGACGGGAATAGTACTGGCTGCCATGACCATGACAGCGCAGAACGAGGCAAGTGAGGTGTTGGCTACGGCACAGAAGGCCAACGACTATTTCATGGAGAGATACGAGGACCCGACGCAACCCACCAACTGGAAAAAGGTGCGACCCAGCAACTTGTGGACGCGAGCCGTGTACTACGAGGGACTGATGGCTCTCTACGACGTGGACCCGCAACAGAGATATATCGACTATACAGACCGATGGGCCAACTTCCATAAATGGACACCACGCAACGGTATCACCACCGGTGACGCTGACGACCAGTGCTGCGCACAGACTTACCTGATACGATTTGTACAGACCGGCGACTCTGCCATGCTGAAGCCTGCACTGCAGAACCTGGAGCACCAGATGGTGACGCCCAACCCGAAAAACGGCTCACTCTATGGGTGGTGGACGTGGATTGACGCCATCCAGATGGCGATGCCGCTCTACATGCAGGCCTATAAGATTACAGGCGACAAGCGCTACCGTGACCATGCTATGAAGATGTATCGCTGGAGCCGTAACACCTGCGGCGGAGGACTGTTCAACCTCAAAGACGGACTATGGTGGCGCGATGCCGACTTCGTACCGCCCTATCAGGAGCCCGACGGCAAGGACTGCTACTGGAGCCGAGGCGACGGATGGGTGGTGGCTGCACTGGTGCGCGACATGAACCAACTCTCGCCAAAGGAGAAGGCTTATAAAGAGTTGAAGAAAGACTTTATGATGATGATGGAAGGCATACGCAAATGCCAGCGCGAGGACGGATTCTGGAATGTCAGCCTCGTCTCGACTAACTTCGCAGGACCCGAGACCACGGGCACTGCACTCTTCCTCTACGGCATCTGCTGGGGATTGCGCCAGGGCTATCTGAAACCTGAGGTCTACCGACCCGTGGCCGACCGCGCATGGAAGGCACTGAAGACGGTGGTCCACCCCAACGGCTTCCTCGGATGGGTGCAGGGCACAGGTAAGGAGCCCAAGGACGGACAGCCGCTCTCCTACGACCGCATACCCGACTTCGAGGACTATGGCACAGGTGCCTTCCTCCTCGGACTGACAGAATACTATCGACTGCTGAACCATTAAAAAATCATAAAACAACGGCGTTTCTGACGGACGAATTAAATTTTAGCAGTACTTTTGCGTCGAAAATAAAAACGTTTAGATTATGAAGAAACTGATTATACTATCTATGATGCTCATCTGCGGAATGACTTTCGCAATGGCACAGAAGCAGGCAGAGATTAAGTTCGACGAGACTACTCACAACTTCGGCAAGTTCTCTGAGAAGAACCCCATCGTCACTTACACATTTATGTTTACCAACATCGGCGAAACGCCCCTTATCATCAATCAGGCAGCAGCCTCTTGCGGTTGCACGGTGCCTGAATACACCAAGGAACCGATTAAGCCAGGCGAGAGAGGCAGCATCAAGGTGACCTACAACGGAACGGGCAAGTTCCCCGGCCACTTCAAGAAGTCGATTACCGTGATGACCAACGGCGCCGTGGAGATGACCCGCATCTACATCGAGGGCGACATGGAGGAAGCGAAGTAACGCTTCCAGCAAACCGGCAGATTCCAACTTGCAAACCGGCAGATTCCAACTTGCAAACCGGCAGATTCCAACTTGCAAACCGGCAGATTCCAACTTGCAAACCGGCAGACCTCTGCCGACGAACTGCCAGACCACTTTCGACGAAGTGCCAGATCATCGGTGCTTAGACCTGGGTCTAACATAACATTACACCCCGGTCTAACGAGGTGTTAGACCGGGGTGTAACGCATATCAATGAAAAATCGCATAATTACAGCGAAAAAGAGGCAAAAAAGACTCCGTGTCTCAGTGTCTCTGTGGTGAACACTAATTCACGATAATTCCGCTGCAAAGATACAAAATCTGCACGCCGAATGCAAGCTTTTTGCCATTTTTTTAATATTCTATTTTCTGCAACTCAATAGTAGAAACAGTACTCAAACTTCTTATTCATAAGGCATTAGTAGAATCAGCAAAAAGCTATGCTCTTTCATCCTTCAACTCTCAAATACCATCTCGCAGAAATTTCCTCAGTGAGAGATGAGTGATACCGTTTTCGTCTCGCCGTGTAAGCAGTGGCGTAGCACTGATGACATACTTGGGATGGTTGTCACGTATTTTCTCCAACGGGCCAAACTCGCGGTTGCGCGTTGCCTCTTCCGCGACGATGTAACTCGCTTGCACATAAATAGTACTGCCCGACTTCGTACACACGAAGTCTACTTCTCCGACATTCAACACCCCCACCTTCACGTCATAACCCAGAAAACAGAGATGTTTATAGACAGCATTTTCGATGACTTTCTCAATATACGAGTCCAAACCTCCCTCCGCTTTTAGGTTGCGAAGGCCCAAATCGTCCCAGTAGATTTTCTCATTCGACTGGAATATCTTCTTGCCGTGGATGTCATAACGGGGAACAACATCGAGCAGGAATGCTTCAGCATAGAAACTGCGATAGAGCAGAATGAGGTTAGAGGAAACATCCGCCTGCTGCGACTTCATGTATTTGGCAATGCTGTTAGCTGAAGTCAGCTTACCAGTGGTGTCAGCATAGAAGGCGATAAGATTGTTTAAGAACGGGATGTTGCGGATGTCATGCCGCTCAATGACGTCCTTGAGCATGACGGTATTGAAGACGCTGGAGAGGTAAGCCCACACTTGATCTTCGCTGTCGAGCCCCACCTTCCTCAGCCCTGGCAAACCACCATAGTTCAGGTAAGTCATCAGACTCTCGTCACTGTCTGTCAGATTGTGGAATTGCAGGAATTCAGAGTAGGTCAGCGGATGGATACGCACCTCGACATGGCGACCGGCAATGAGGGTTGCCAACTCACCTGAGAGCATCTTGGAATTGCTTCCCGTTATGATAACATCGGTGTTCTCTTCCGAATACCAGTTACAGACGCTCTCCTCAAAATGGGCTATTTCCTGAACCTCATCAATCAGGATATAGTTGTGCTTCCCTGCTTGGAACCGTTCATCTATACAGTTATCAAGATTATCTTTAGTTTTGATGTCCTTGAAGACTTTTTTCTCTTTGTCAATGTAAATGATATTGGCATCTTTGTCATCTTTGTGTCGCTGAATAAAATCCTTCACCACATAACTCTTTCCCACACGTCGTGAACCAACGATAGCAATGATATTTCCCTTCCCTATCCAGGAATCCACAATATCAGCATAGTATTTTCTTGTTATTACCTCCATAATCACATCATTTCTCGGTGCAAAGATAATAAAATTTATTGTTTCAGCAACACAAAACCCTAAATAATTCAGATTTTATTGTTTATAGACAACAAAATTGCATCATAGCTCACCATGAACTCGGCTCTGCCGCATACGGTCTTTCACACTTTTATTTCAACAGCATCGTTATGTACACGATAATCTTTTTCATTGAATTCTTTAGTTTAGTTATGCAAAAGTAAATATTTTCCCTGAATCCACCAAAGATTTCAGGAGAAAACAGCTGTGTAAAGTGATGCAAAGCAAAAGAACATATTCGCTATGAGTGCCCACACTTGTTTTCTCTAAAGTATCTGAATCCCAAAGTTACATGTTGCTTAAACGAAAATAGGAGGGGAAGGGCATCAAACAGAAATGATGTGTAAGCCAGAAACTTACACATCATTTCACTATCTTCAAGGGGACAAGTAATAACGACATCGAAATAATCGATATAACCTTCCATTAGTCCCATCTGTCATCATCCATTTTACCGATATTGTTTTCTAATCTTAAACCACGGAATTCATTGTATCCATTATACAATGTACAACCATCTAAAAACTGATTACCAATCAAAACAAGTTCTTCCTCAAAGATACAATCAAGAAACACAAACAGGCTTTCAAAAATATTATTGGAAAATACAATCCGTTTTTGATTATGCCCTCCCATTTCGTATTGCACTTTATTCTTGACAATGCAGTTTCGCATACAAAAACCTGACACAAAACGAGCATTATGAAGAATCAATGTGTCGATAATGCAATTTTCCACAATTATTTCATTATAGAAAGTCTCAAATCCAAAATCAAGAGTTCCTATTATCTGACTGGATATTGTTCCTAATGGATAATCAGTACTATTCTTTAACACTATTTTTTCTATCATATCTCGAATTGTTTGGTGACCTTAAAGATAATACTCTTCTCATCTGATTGTAAATGAAACGTATGGATAGTTCCCATCTTGGAACTGGAGTTACTTGAATCTCAATCATATTCGGCATACACCCCATAACTCATGCCATTTCTTAGCCTATAGACAATCCTTTCAGGCTGGAAAACCAGTCCTAAATATGCTCGCTTAAATGCCTCGTCTTGTGTATTTACACGGAATGGGGGATTGTTAATATTCCATACTTCCCAATCATCTTGGTTTTCTGAATTAAAAAAATCTTTTTTCATTTTAAAGAGGATATAATTAATCTCTCCAACATCTTTTATGTTACCAACCTTTTCCCATAGTCCTCTCTTCACACCTACACTGGTAACGCAATGTGCATAAAACTCAATTTCACCCTTTACCACATCAACTAAATCAGGTTCAGCAGCAAGAGGATATAATTCCTTAAACACTCTTACCACATCACTATTCAATTGTGTCAAGTCACTGACAATATATTGCAAATATTTCTTGTATTTACCATCTATCGAGACGCTGAATACATCACCAACCTTTGTAATTATACGTTTTTTCATCCTCTTTGAAAAATTAATTATCTACCACTATTCCGAATTTTTCCCAATTCTTTGGTGCAATTGAATTGATTTTATTATACAATTGTCCACCAAGTTTTATTATCCCATACTTGTTTATTAACTGTTGCTCCATGATTCGAGCTTGTCTCTGAGTCAACCCTCTTTCAACAGAAAAATAATCTAAAGCATCTCGGTTCGTACCAGAGTTATAATGTTCATTCCAACGAACTTGTGGGTCACGTTTAGTTATTCCAACATATTTTACCTCTTTAGTTTCAGGATCAATTCCTTGATAAACAGTATAATTTCCACCCTGACTTAAAGGTATTCCTGTCCACGGACTAATCCCCTCTGCATAGCAAGCAGCTACTGTAGAAGTCACTCCAATGACTTCTCCCATAGCCATGCTTGTGCCGATACCTGCGAAAGAGTTAGCAAAAGAATCTCCAAGGCTTTTTCCTTCCAACAGCCCTCCAACAGTACCTCCGGCAACATGACCCGCACCAGCAGCAATTGGCGAGACAATAGCAGAGCGCAAAAGCGGGCTCTTAACAGCAAAACCATTTACATTCAGCGTTGCGCTTGATGCCCAATAACCGGCTGCACCACTTGCTGCGCCAGAGAATCCACCTACTATGGCATTTTCACCGACAAGGGTCCAATCTACATTCCCGAACCCTTCGAAGTTCTTGCCTGTTTGGGCTATGACACTGTTTGTAGCTGCCACACCAGCACCACTGACAGCACTAGTAGCAACTACCGCTCCTAAACTTGCTGTTCCTCCCGTGGCTGCGACTGTAAAACCTGCGCCAGCACCGACACCAAAGGCAGCAAAACATTGCCAGAAACCATCACAATTGTCCCAATTAGCGATTAAATTTGTCGTTCACCCAACAATAGCAGCTATAGCAGGAATGAACCATGCAAGTTCTCCGCTCGGGTCATTATACTTCAGCGGGTTGTTCAGACAGTACGAGTAGCGGTTGAAGTTCTGACAGTTGTCAGGCATCTGCACGTAGTTGTCAGGGCTGAAGAAACGGCCGAGCACGGGGTCGTACAGACGACCGTTCATGTTTATGATCTCAGACTCTGGCAGCATCTCGTGACCCGTGTAGCCACGCCGCAGGCCGATGTCGTTGAGTGTCACTTCCTGCCTGCCCCAGGCATCGTAGGAGGCATCGAACACCTTCGTGCCATTTTTATCCATAACGGACAGGATACTGCCAATATTGTCTGTAAAGGCAAGATAATTTGTCGTCACCCCATCTTCCCTGACAACGATGGTATTGCCATCAAGGTAATAGTACTCACGCTCACAGCCATTTACGGTTATCTTCTCATAGTCACCGGCATATACCGTGGTAATGATACGCGGCTGTCGGCCTCAACCAACTGCTCAGGATAACGGGGACCGGCATCGCATGAGACCAGTAGGAGGAATACCAACAATAACGAGAGGGATAGGATGATTTTAGGTTTCATAGCAATAAAAAAGGTCGCATACGAATACGATGCGACCTTTTGGAGGGTTGACTGATATTACTTCGCGTAGGCCACTGAGCGGGTCTCACGGATAACGGTGATCTTCACCTGTCCGGGATAGGTCATCTCGTTCTGGATCTTCGTGGCAATCTCACCGCTGAGTGCCTCGGTCTCGGCATCGTCCATCTTATCGGCACCGACGATGACGCGGAGCTCACGACCGGCCTGGATAGCGTAGGTCTTGGTGACGCCGGGATAGCTCATGGCGATGGCCTCAAGGTCGTTCAGACGTTTGATGTAGGCCTCTACGATTTCGCGACGGGCACCGGGACGGGCACCGCTGATGGCATCGCAGACCTGCACGATGGGAGCCAGCAGTGTCTGCATCTCCATCTCGTCGTGGTGGGCACCAATGGCATTGCAGATGTCGGGTTTCTCCTTGTACATCTCGGCAATCTTGGCGCCATAGAGTGCGTGGGGCATCTCGGTATCTTCATCGGGCACCTTACCGATATCGTGGAGCAGACCGGCACGCTTGGCTTTCTTAGGATTCAAGCCCAGTTCGGCTGCCATGATGCCACAGAGGTTGGCTGTCTCGCGGGCATGCTGCAGGAGGTTCTGACCATAGCTGCTGCGATACTTCATCTTACCGATGATACGCACCAGTTCGGGGTGCAGACCGTGGATGCCCAGGTCGATGGCTGTGCGCTTACCGGTCTCGATAATCTCGTTGTCGAGTTGTTTGCGCACCTTGCCTACCACTTCCTCAATACGTGCGGGGTGGATACGACCGTCGGTGACCAACTGATGGAGCGCGAGGCGGCAGGTCTCACGACGCACGGGGTCGAAACCTGAGATGACGATGGCCTCGGGGGTATCGTCGACCACGATTTCTACGCCGCAGGCTGCTTCGAGGGCTCGGATGTTACGGCCTTCACGACCGATGATACGACCCTTCACCTCGTCGTTGTCGATATGGAACACGGAGACGCTGTTCTCAATGGCGGTCTCGGTGGCTACACGCTGAATGGTCTGGATGACAATCTTCTTGGCCTGGGCATTAGCGTTGAGCTTGGCCTCGTCCATAATCTCGTTGATATAGCTGGCTGCCTGCGTCTTTGCCTCGTCCTTTAAGGATTCTACCAAACGGTTGCGGGCTTCCTCAGCACTCAGCCCCGACAGTTCCTCGAGTTTCTCGCGCTCGCGCTGCTGCATCTTGTCGAGTTCTTCCTGCTTCATCGCCATCGCCTTCTTCTCGTTGTCGATGCGCTGCTGCTGGTTGTCGAGCTCGTTCTTGCGGCGACCCAGTTCCTCCTGGCGCTGGTTGAGCGACATCTCGCGCTGCTTCAGGCGATTCTCGTTCTGCTGGATATGCTGGTTGCGCTGCTGCACTTCCTTCTCCAGCTCACTCTTCTTGTTGAGGAATTTCTCCTTCACCTCGAGCAGTTTTTTCTCTTTGATTACCTCGGCTTCCTTGGTGGCCGTGTCAATCATCTCATTGTATTTTCCCTTCACTACTTTGAGGAAAACAAAATATCCGCCAATGACACCCACTATGAGCATCACGGCGGCAATAACAATCGCTAAAAAGATATTCATCATATATATATTGGTTTTAATATTCTCTTTGGAATCACTTATTAAGTGCATCCTCTATTTCGGAAGTTAGTTGAGAGAGAATATTATCATAAGGCGTCGTGTCGTTGCGAACGAGTTCCTTCTCATACCTGAGGGCTATCTCAATAAGGGTCATCAAGGCTATGGTATGATCACTCTTACGCCCAGTGAACACCTGGGCATAGGCTCCATAGCGTTCAGATATGAGCTTGGCGGCAGCACGATAGTACTCCTCATCAGCGCGATCAATAGTAGCGTTGATGTCTTCATCGTAAACGTGCAACCGTATATTGAGTTTGTTCTGACTATTCTCTGCCATCTCTCTTCACTTACTTTTCGCCACTAAGGACGGCAATGCATTTGTTGACATCACGTATCAGACGGGCCAGACGATCCTTGGCTCCCTGAAGGTCACCATTGGTAATCTCTACCATCTTTGCCATCTTCAGTGACTGATAGCTACGCTCACAATTAGCAAGACGCTCCTCTAATTTCTTGATTTGCTGCTCATTCTGCCCTAACTTGGCACGCAACTCAGCATTCTCCTTTTTCACTTCTTGAAAACGAAGAATCATCTGTCGTACACGTGTCTGAAAAGTAGCAAGAACTTTCTCGCTTTGAGTCATAACTATATTAATTTATGTTACAAAGGTAGACAATAAAAATGAAAAATGTGAAACGACAAATAAGAAATGGTTATTGATTAACAAGTTTTAACCCTTTCAAACAATAAAACTTCATCATTTATCCATTTCACATCACATTTCCAACAAATTATTTCACTGTCGAATCCTTTGGCTGTTTCTCTTTCTTTGCAAGCATCACAACACGATACACAAAGTCGGTGGTCCACTTCTCAGAGAAATTCAAACGTTTGTTCAACTCACGCACCTCAAGGACAGTCTTGATAACACCGGCATCCTTGTAGTCATTCTTCGTATAGATGTCGTGAACAGTCTTCTCGGTCATACCGTAGATTGCCTTCTTAAAGAAACTGGGCACACGGAGCTTGAACTTCATCAGATTGCTAGTCAACATCATGACATCTTGGACAAAACTCTGGAACTGAACGAGATAGGGTTGGGCGTCCTGAAGTTTGCGGCAACGACGACTCAAACTCTGATCAATCTCCTTGAAGAACTGATCGTCCATCTGATACATCTCCTTCAACATCTTCTTGCATCGCGACTTCTCACCCACTCCAAGGATGCCGCCTTGAGTAGGCACTTTCAACGTGGTCTTAAACATACGGAGGTCGGGCAACGCCGCCAGGTTGGTGATGTGAAGGTCGGCAGCCATCACTGCCTGAAAATATACACGAATAAGCATCATGAAATCTTCCATGCCACCTATTCTCATTTCCGAATTATCGGTCGACTTACGACCAAAGATTTTTGATAAGATTCCCATAATTTTTTATTAAATCGGATGCAAAGGTACACTTTTTTTCCCACAAACCTACATTTTTCTTGCCAAAAAGAATAATATGCAAAAAAAAATACGTACCTTTGCAACGAATATAACGTTATAGAGATGAAAGGTATTGTATTAGCAGGTGGAAGCGGCACACGCCTCTACCCAATAACCAAGGGCATTAGCAAACAACTGATACCCATATTTGACAAACCGATGATCTACTACCCCATCTCGGCATTGATGCTGGCTGGTATACGTGAGATACTGATTATTTCCACACCATACGACCTACCAGGATTCAAACGCCTATTGGGAGACGGCAGTGACATCGGTGTGCACTTTGAATATGCCGAACAGCCTTCGCCCGACGGCTTGGCTCAGGCTTTCATCATCGGAGAGGACTTCATTGGTGACGACTGTGCCTGCTTAGTACTGGGAGACAACATCTTCTACGGCTCAGGATTCACCGGACTCCTGAAACAAAGTGTAGAGAACGCCGAGAAAAACCAGTTGGCTACTGTCTTTGGATATTATGTCAACGACCCAGAGCGTTACGGAGTGGCCGAGTTTGATAAAGACGGCAACTGCATGAGCATAGAAGAGAAACCGGAACACCCGAAGTCCAACTATGCAGTAGTAGGACTGTACTTCTACCCTAACAGTGTGGTGAATATCGCAAAGAACATCAAACCAAGTGCACGAGGTGAACTGGAGATTACAACCGTCAACCAGGAATACCTGAATCGAAAGGCACTCAAAGTGCTAACACTGCAAAGGGGATTTGCATGGCTCGACACCGGCACACACGATTCACTGGCAGAAGCCAGCACATTCATTGAGGTCATCGAGAAAAGACAAGGACTGAAAGTGGCGTGTCTTGAAGAAATAGCCTACAAAAAAGGATGGATTACTAAAGAGCAGTTGAAGAAACTGGCACAGCCAATGATTAAGAATGGATACGGACAGTATTTGGAACAATTGACAAATAATTAAGAAAACAAAATAATAACTTTTTCTAAACATGGAAGAAAACAAAATAACTGAACAGTCAACAAACAGCATGCAACCTGTGGAGTCTGAAGGGTCTTCATTCAATATCAGGACCATCTTCACACTCATTGTCCTCAACTGGCAATGGTTCTTGGTATCAATGTTCATTTTTATCTGTGGAGCACTTCTCTATCTGCGCACAGCATCTCCTGTCTATCAGGTATCAGCCAAAATGCTCATTAAGGATGAGAACAACAATCGAATGAGAAGTGGCAACCAGATACTCTCTAACATGCAGGACTTCGGATTCATATCAAATTCTGCGGGTATCGACAATGAGGTGGAAATCCTGAAATCGCATATCCTGGCAAAAGAGGCTGTCAAGGATCTACAACTCTATAAAGAGTATTATTCTAAAGGTCGCCTGAGAGAACACCTCATCTATAAGACTCAGCCCATCAATGTGGATCTTGACTCCGTCGGCATGGAAACACTGGAAAAGAAGCTCCGGATGATCTCATTCAAACTGACAAGAGAAGGGGAAAAGTATGTCATCGACAGTGAAGAGAAAGATATAGAGGGATCATTTACTTCATTGCCCGCAACGGTGAAAACAAAATACGGAGACCTGACATTCACACAGAACGAAGAGTATGAAATGAGCAAAGGCTCATCGATGATTATTAATATCATCTCACCGACAGCAGTGGCCAACCGCTACGTGGCTTCTCTCCAAGTGGCTCCTACATCAAAAATGACTTCTATTGCTCAGCTGACTCTCAATGACGCCAACGCTGAAAGAGGTATCGACTATTTGTTGAAATTGGCTGATTGCTACAACAACCAAGCTAATGAAGACAAAAACGAGATAGCACGTAAGACACAGGAATTTATTACAGCACGTCTGTATGAGATTGAGCACGAACTGAGCCTCACCGAAACAGAGATAGAGCGCTATAAGCGAGACAACAACCTGATTCAGCTTCGAATAGATGCTACTCAGACTATGACGCAAGCCAACCAGTTTACCGACAAACTGACAGAGGCGCAAGTGCAATTACAAATTCTTAACGACTTGCAGAACTATGTCAACAGCATGAATAACGATTATAAGCTTATTCCTTCAAATGTTGGATTGACAGATCCCAGTTCTTCACAACTGATTGCCGAATACAACAGGACGGTACTCGAGCGTGACAACCTGTTAAAAGCCGTTTCTGGAGATGCACCGCAGATCGTAAAGCTGAATGACCGTCTGAACAATCTCACCGATGCTATCAAAGAGGCGCTGAAACAGGCACGACATACTTCTGATATTCAAAGAAAGGGTATCCAGAAGCAATTTGACATGTATCAGAGCAGAGTGGAAAACACGCCAGAACAGGAACGAGTGTTGACTGAGATAGGTCGTCAGCAGGAAGTGAAGTCAGGCCTGTACGTCATGCTCCTACAGAAACTGGAAGAAAGCAGAATATCACTAGCGGCTACAGCCGACAAGGGTAAACTCATTGACGAACCTGTATACGGCGGTAAAGTGAGCCCAAAGAATACTATCATTCTGTTGGTAGCTATTATCCTTGGCTTCGCACTGCCTCTACTCATCGTCTATCTGTTGCAACTAATGAGATACAAGATTGAAGGTCACGATGACGTGGCACGTCAAACTGCACTGCCCATCATTGCCGATGTCGCTGTGGCAAGTGAATCGGCAAAGACTGCTGCTGGCATCGTGGTTCGTGAGAACGAGAACAACCAGATTGACGAGATATTCCGCTCTATGCGTACCAATATCCAATTTATGATGCATGGTGATCAGAAAGTGATTCTTTTCACATCATCAACATCGGGAGAAGGGAAGACATTCAATGCGGCAAACCTGGCTGTAAGCTTCGCACTGCTTGGCAAGAAGGTTATACTGTTAGGACTTGATATCCGCAAACCGGCATTAGGACGTTTGTTCGACATCAAAGACCGACATGACGGTCTCACTTCTCTACTTGTAAAAGATAATATAACCTTGAGAGACGTAGCCGAACACATCAAACCTTCGGGCATCAACGACAACCTTGACCTGTTGTTGGCAGGACCAGTACCTCCCAACCCAACAGAGCTACTGGCAAGAGAGTCTCTCTCACAGACCATTTCTCTACTACGTCAGGAATACGACTACATCATTCTCGATACAGCACCTGTTGGACTGGTTACAGATACGCTGGAAATTGGTAAATATGCTGATGTCACCGTATTTATCTGCCGTGCAGACTATACGCCAAAATCCAGCTTCCGCCTAATCAACTCTTTGTCGGAAGAGAAGAAATTGCCTAATATGTGTATCGTACTCAATGGTGTAGACATGTCAAAGAAGAAGTATGGCTACTACTACGGATACGGACGCTATGGTAAATATGGACGCTACATCAGCAACTACAACAGTCGCTATGGTGGCTATAGCAACTATGGCAATTCATATGGTAACTACTCAGAAAGCCACTATGGCAAGAAAGCGGACTCTTCAATCAAAAGATAATATAAGAATACAATAATTATGGTTATTGCAGTAGACTTTGACGGAACTATCGTGGAACATCGCTATCCCGAAATTGGTCCTGAAATACCATTTGCTATAGAAACATTGAAAATGCTCATCAAGGACCGACACAGGATAATCCTGTGGTCGGTTCGTGAGGGGCAACTACTGCAGGATGCTATTGACTGGTGCCACGAGAGAGGTGTAGACTTCTACGCTGTCAACAAAGACTATCCCGAAGAGAAAGAGGAGAATAATCAGCATTTCAGCCGTAAGCTAAAAGCCGATGTCTGGATTGACGATCGCAATATAGGAGGACTACCCGACTGGGGAACTATCTATCGAATGATTTCGCACCACAAGACATGGGAAGACCTGCTATATGAGGCAGAACATGGCCATGGGATGGTTGACTACGAGAAAAGACATTCCAAGAAAAAACCGTGGTGGAAGTTCTAAACATTTCAAGTGAGTACAAAAAAAGGCTGCGCATCAAAAATGATACGCAGCCTTTTTAAGATTCTCTCAAATAATTTACTTTACCTTCTCAACGATAGCCTTGAAAGCTTCGGGATTATTGAGGGCGAGGTCAGCAAGAACCTTACGGTTAATCTCAATACCTGCCTTTGACAAAGCACCCATCAGCTTAGAATAGCTCATGCCTTCCAAACGGGCTGCAGCGTTAATACGCTGAATCCACAAGGCACGGAAGTTACGCTTCTTATTACGACGGTCACGATAAGCATAGGTCAAACCCTTCTCGTAGGTGTTCTTCGCTACTGTCCAAACATTCTTACGGGCTCCAAAATAACCGCGTGTGAGCTTCAGAATTCTTTTACGTTTTGCTCTTGATGCAACGTGATTTACTGATCTTGGCATAGTTTTCTTACTTTAAATGTTAGACAATAGGTTAATTAGCGGAGACACAACAGGTCACGAACCTGCTTCATATTACTCTTGTCTACGATCTCGTAACCAACCAAGTTACGCTTCTGCTTCTTGGACTTCTTGGTCAGAATGTGGCTGTGGTAAGCGTGATGTCTCTTAACCTTACCCGTACCGGTGAATGAGAATCTCTTCTTGGCACCGGAATTTGTCTTTACTTTTGGCATTGTTTTTTTATTTTTAATATTATTAATTAATGATGGCAACGCATATACCGGGCGTTACGCATCTGTCTCTTCAGTCAATTTCTTAAGTGCATCAGCACTGATCTTTGCATTGGCAAACAAACCACCGTTTGCTGGCGTTGCATCGGAAAGATCCATAGTCTCTTTCTGTTCTCCTCTGTCTTCCTTACGTCGTTCCTCAGCCTCTGCCTCACGGTCGCGTGCCTGCTGGCTCTTCTTGGCAACACCGGCTTTCTTAGGTGCTAAGTAAAGGAACATCTTCTTGCCTTCAAGACTTGGCATTGATTCTACCTTACCACATTCTTCCAAATCGTTGGCAAAGCGAAGCAGCAACACTTCACCCTGCTCTTTGAAAAGAATACTACGACCACGGAAGAATACATAGGCCCGAACCTTATTACCTTCCTCAAGGAACTCACGAGCGTGCTTCAACTTGAACTGATAGTCGTGCTCATCGGTCTGAGGGCCGAAACGAATCTCCTTCACTTCAACCTTCACCTGCTTGGCTTTCATTTCTTTTGCACGTTTCTTCTGCTGGTAAAGGAACTTGGAATAGTCGATAAGACGACAAACTGGAGGTACTGCATTAGGCGATATCTCTACAAGGTCAACACCCTGCTGACGCGCCAAATCCAATGCCTCTCTTGTAGGCATAACAGTAGAACCTTCTTCACCTACAATTCGTACTTCACGCACACGAATCTGCTCGTTAATGCGATACTGATTTTGCTTTTTGTCTATCTTCATCAACTTATTTTATCCAAATCGGCTGCAAAGTTACAATAATTCAGCGAATTAGCAAAATTTTTATTAAACATTTTTTAGTCTTATGCTATTTAGAGAATGATTTCAAAGGGTTAGAGCAGGGGGATATATAAACTAAGGCCACCATTCAACTGACTACCATCTAAAAGAGCAACCTGTACTAAGAAATATTTGAACAACCGGCAGTCGGCTCCTACATTCACCTCATTACCATCCCATTCACACATCACACGTAAAGGTCGATAGAACGACGGCTGAAATGTAAAACCGCCCATCAATCCATTCCACTTGCGATTGAACGGTCTGTCCCATTGGCGATAGACCAAATGAGCTCCTATCCTATTATTGCGAATAACCAGATGTTTAGACAAGGCATCAAAATAATTCTTATAATAATTGCTACTTGACTCACCAGCGTCGCTGGATCCCCATACATCATTACCACCGACGGCTACCGACGGCCACCACTTATCTTCACACAGCAGTTGAAATATCACAGAGAAGTAACGATCCTTTGCATAGAACCCAACTTTCTTGTTAGGGTTCTTGTCTTGGTGAAACTTCCACAGGGTATAGCCATATCCCACTTCAAGCCAACGGAATGGAGTGACACTGAGATAATTGGTTAGAGAATTGAACTTCTCTCCATCAATTCTCATTCTATCGGGCATCATTGACTTCGGGATGAAGTGTGCTCCAATACGGGCAATGCCCACGGTGTCCATGTCAGCAGAAGGCACATGGATAAGTCCAGCCATACCACAATATTGCTGAGCCATCAGAGGACCAAAGCTGGATATAATAATGATTAAAGACAGAAGTACTCTTTTCATCTCTGTTACTCATTAAAGTTACACGTTCCCCAAGGAATCTGAATAGGATAAGTCCTTTCGTTTTCTTCAGGATCGGTGGTATATTTACGCATGGAATAACCATCAGACTGAGCATTGTAGGTTAAACGGAAATTGGATGCCGGACGTACCACTACAGACTTATGTTGTTTCTTATAAGGTGGCAACATCATAACCACTCTGAATCCTCCACCATATTGATGCAAACCGGCAGAATATGCTGACGGTGCTTTTTCATGATATTGTGCGAAGAGAGAGACAGAACAATGCTTGAAGTGACGAATAGCTTCACCTTCGATGCCATAGTCTTCGTTAAGATAACGTCCTCCTGTAGCTCTCAACTCTGTGGACCATTGGTCTAACCAAACACTGCCACCGACTATACTTGTGAAATGCCACTTATCGGATTCAAAATAGGACTCACCGTAATAAGATAAATCAGTACTGAGTGCCCAATAATTAACTAGACCGAAGCGGGCATTAAACATAAGCCAAGAATTAACAGGATACATCCAACGAAGGTCTCCCCCATAAACACCCTTACCGAAAAGACCCCCAGTGATTTTGAAGTACTGTCGAACATCATCGAAATGAAACTCTTTAGACACATTAGCCATATTTAAGCGAAGCCAACTGTCTTTTGTCGCATAACCTTCGTTGACAACAGGAACTTTTGCCTGTAAACTAAATTGCCAATGATGACCTAGGTTTACTTTAGCTCCAGGAGTTAAAGCAATAAGCACATTATACAAGCGAGTAAAATTAACATCGGCATAGCTCAAATCAGCACCACAGAAAAACTCAGCAATAGGCTTTTCTTGTGAATGGACCTTGCAGAAAGACAACAGACACAATAGGATAATGACAAGACGTCTCATGTGCAACATAAATATTGGCAACTATTATTACGAATGCAAAGATACAAAAAAATATGGAAACTTATTTGTTTAA
>Ga0310697_10000612_pt1 | contig 46501 bp, 33 predicted proteins | sample 172DNAGHGlowgp2_FD_203883 | JGI IMG/M metagenome (GOLD analysis project Ga0310697, IMG submission 203883) | Sheep rumen microbial communities from Palmerston North, Manawatu-Wanganui, New Zealand - 1728 DNA GHGlow gp2 (v2) (version 2) | ecosystem: Host-associated > Mammals > Digestive system >...
AGATGGGTATTTTCGGATTTTTTAATAAAGAAAAGAAAGAGACGCTGGATAAAGGTCTGGAGAAGACTAAGAGTAGCGTGTTCGACAAACTGGCAAGAGCTATTGCCGGCAAGTCGAAGGTGGATGACGATGTGCTCGACAACCTGGAAGAGGTGCTGATTACCTCTGATGTGGGTGTTGAGACTACGTTGAAGATTATTGAGCGTATTGAGGAACGCGTAGCGCGCGACAAGTATGTGTCAACCAGTGAGTTGAATGCAATCCTGCGCGATGAGATTGCCTCGCTGCTGGCAGAGAATAATTCTGAGGATAACGACAATTGGGATTTGCCCGGTGATCATAAGCCTTATGTGATACTGGTTGTTGGTGTCAATGGAGTAGGTAAGACCACGACCATTGGTAAGCTGGCTTGGCAGTTTAAGCAGGCTGGCAAAAAAGTCTATCTAGGTGCTGCCGATACGTTCCGTGCTGCTGCTGTTGAGCAGATATGCATCTGGGGCGAGCGCGTTGGTGTTCCTGTTATTAAGCAGCAGATGGGTTCCGACCCTGCCTCGGTGGCTTTCGATACCCTGCAGAGTGCCAAGGCCAATGGTGCCGACGTGGTGTTGATAGATACAGCAGGTCGTCTGCACAACAAGGTGGGTCTGATGAATGAGCTGAAGAAGATTAAGGACGTCATGAAGAAAGTGATGCCTGAGGCTCCCGATGAGGTGATGCTCGTGCTGGATGGCTCTACCGGACAGAATGCCTTTGAGCAGGCTAAGCAGTTCTCAGCAGTTACCAATATCACCAGTCTGGCTATCACCAAGCTGGATGGTACCGCTAAGGGTGGTGTCGTTATTGGTATCTCTGACCAGCTGAAGGTGCCCGTGAAGTATATCGGACTTGGTGAAAAGATGGAAGACCTTCAACTCTTTAACAAGCGTCAATTTGTTGACTCGTTGTTTAAGCATGAATAAGAAGCCAACGATAGATATCATTACGCTGGGTTGCTCCAAGAACCTGGTAGACTCGGAGACCCTTATGGGACTCTTCGAGGCTCATGGTTATCGTGTCACCCATGATTCTGATCATCCACGAGGTGACATCGCTGTCATCAATACTTGCGGTTTCATTGAGGATGCCAAGCAGGAAAGCATTGACACCATTTTGGAATTTGTCCAGGCTAAGGAAGAAGGAAGCCTGCAGAAAGTCTTTGTGATGGGGTGTCTTTCAGAGCGTTACCTTGCGGATTTGGAGAAAGAGATTCCTGAGGTTGATGGTTGGTATGGCAAGTTCAATTACAAGCAGTTGCTGAAGGATTTAGAGGTTAGTGGTGAAAGGTTAGAAGATAGAGATTTCCACCGCCACGTCACTACTCCCAAACACTATGCTTACCTGAAGATTGCTGAAGGGTGCGATCGCCATTGTGCTTACTGTGCTATACCTATTATTACTGGTAAGCACCAGAGTCGGCCGATGGGCGAAATTCTTGACGAGGTACGCTATCTGGTGAGTCAGGGAACCAAGGAGTTTCAGGTTATTGCTCAGGAACTGACCTACTATGGTGTGGATATCGATGGCAAGCAGCATATCGCTGAACTTATTGAGAAGATGGCGGACATAGAGGGCGTGGAATGGATTCGCCTGCATTATGCCTATCCGGCCCACTTCCCCTGGGATTTGTTGCGTGTAATTCGAGAGAAGAAGAATGTCTGCAATTATCTGGACATCGCCTTGCAGCATATCAGCGACCACATGCTTGACCGCATGAAGCGCCATGTGACGAAGGAGGAAACCTATGAGTTGATACGTCGCATGCGTCGTGAAGTGCCAGGCATTCATATCCGTACCACGTTGATGGTGGGTTTCCCGGGTGAAACGGATGATGACTTCCATGAACTTATTGAGTTTACCAAGTGGGCTCGCTTCGAGCGTATGGGGGCTTTTGCCTATTCGGAAGAGGATGGTACCTATAGTGCCAATCACTATGAGGATGATGTCCCTGCTGAAGTAAAACAGCAACGATTGGATAAGCTGATGCGTATCCAGCAGAATATTAGTGCCGAACTGGAAGCTGAGAAGGTTGGCAGTATTATGCGCGTCATCATTGATCGTGTGGAAGGTGATTGGTATATCGGTCGTACGGAGTTCTGTTCTCCAGAGGTAGACCCTGAGGTGCTGATACCTATCACCGAAGGACTGACTATTGGCGAGTTCTATGATGCACGCATCACAGATGCGGAAGAGTTTGATTTATACGCGACAACAAAGATATGAATAACAAGGAATTTATAGCAGAATTGGCTGAACGTACTGGTTATAGCACCAAAGATACTCAGAAGTTGGCGGGGAACCTGATTGATGCGATGGGTGATGCCTTTCAGGAGGATAACGCTGTGCTGGTACCAAACTTTGGTGTCTTTGAAACTAAGAAGAAGATGGAACGTGTCATGGTGAATCCTTCTACGGGACAGCGCATGCTGGTGCCACCTAAACTCGTATTGAACTTCAAACCAAACCAGACTTGGAAAGATAAACTGAAAGGAGGACAGTAAGCTATGGGAAAACTGACAATACAAGAGGTTGCCAAGATTCTCATTGAGAAAAATGGCTTGGGCCAGCGAGAGGCTAACCAGTTTGCTACAGAGTTCTTTGCAGTCATCCTGAGTCGTCTGCAGGATGGTGAAACGGTTAAAGTGAAAGGACTTGGTACTTTTAAAATTATCAATGTCGAAGCCCGTGAAAGTGTTAGTGTGCGTACTGGAGAGCGTGTGGTTATCGATAGCCACTCGAAGGTATCGTTTACACCAGATACAGTAATGAAAGAACTGGTTAACAAACCTTTCTCTCAGTTTGAAACCGTTGTGCTGAACGATGGTGTGGAATTCGAAGATATGCCGGATGACGTGGTAGAAGAAGAAACACCTGTTGTTGAGGAGCCAGCTATTGTTGAGGAGCCTGTTGCTGTTGAAGAGCCTGTTGCTGACGAGCAAGTCGTTGAAGAAGAAAAAAACGAAGTTGCCGAAGAGCCTGTGGCTCTTGTGGTTGAAGAACCATCGGTTGAGGAACCTGCTGTTGAAGAACCTGTTGCCGAAGTACCATTAGTTAAGGAACCTGCTGCTGAGGAATCGGAAGAGTTGATTAACTTCTATGAAGAAGAAAAGCCAGAAGAACGTTCTTGGGGACGTTGGTTGCTGGCAGGATTGGTAGCGTTGGCTTTGGTGATTGCTGCAGGCTATGGCGGTTATCAATATGGTCGTCAGCAGACGGCAGTACTTCCTGATACAGTATTTGTAAGAGACACTGTCTATATGGCAGAATTGCAGGATTCTGTTGAAGTAGGAGAGTCTGAAGAGGCTATCATCAACGAGATAGCTGCTACACCTGTTGCAAAGGAGGAACCTAAGGAAGCTCCTAAAGTAGAACCTAAAGTGGAACCCAAGAAAGAGGAACTTGACCAATGGTCTGCTAAGGATGAACGTGTTCGTCTGGGTGCATACCGTATCGTAGGTTTGTCTCATGAGGTAACCGTGCTAGAAGGTCAGACCTTCTATAGCATCTGTCGCGCTCATCTTGGTCCTGACATGCAATGCTATGTGGAAGTGTATAATGGACTGCCTCAGAATCCGCAGATCAAGGCTGGTCAGGTGCTGAAAATTCCTAAGCTGGAAGTGAAGAAGCGTCGTAAGTAGATTATAATAACTTTAATAAGATTGAAAAGTTTCTTAAAATGTAAGTTTTAGGAAACTTTTTTAATATAATTTAGGTATGCGAGTGCGCGTAATAAGAGGGGAAATGAGTACTTTTGCACTTCGTAAAAAGTAAATAAATATAATTCGTAAAAATATGGCTGAAGCTATTGACATCCGTGAGTTGAATGTACGGATAGAACAACAGAGTGGATTCGTCACAAATCTGGTGACGGGAATGGATCGTGTAATCGTTGGTCAGAAGCATTTGGTAGACTCCCTGCTGATTGGCTTGCTGAGTGATGGCAATATCCTCTTGGAGGGTGTTCCTGGACTGGCTAAGACGTTGGCTATCAAGACACTATCCCAATTGATAGATGCTACGTATAGTCGTATACAGTTTACTCCCGACTTGCTGCCTGCCGACGTAACAGGTACCATGATCTACTCGCAGAAAGAAGAGAAGTTCCAGGTAAAGAAGGGTCCTGTATTTGCCAACTTCGTATTGGCTGATGAAATTAACCGTGCCCCAGCCAAGGTGCAGAGCGCATTGCTGGAGGCCATGCAGGAGAAGCAGGTAACCATTGGTGCTGACACTTTTGAGTTGCCTAATCCTTTCCTGGTGATGGCTACTCAGAACCCTATTGAGCAAGAGGGTACCTATCCGTTGCCTGAGGCGCAGATGGACCGTTTCATGCTGAAGGTGGTTATCGGTTATCCTACCATTGAGGAAGAGAAGAAGATTATCCGCGAGAATATCGCTGGTGCCCTTCCCACCGTTACTCCTGTGACTACGGCTGCTGAGATTATCAAGGCCCGTGAGGTGGTTCGTGAGGTATATATTGATGAGAAGATTGAACAGTATATTGCTGATATTGTCTTTGCCACCCGCTATCCCGACCGTTATGGACTGAAGGATATGAAGGATATGATTTCCTTTGGTGGTTCACCACGTGCCTCAATCAACCTCGCCAAGGCAGCCCGTGCCTTTGCTTTCATCAAACGTCGCGGCTACGTGGTTCCTGAGGATGTGCGTGCCGTTGCCTATGACGTTTTGCGCCATCGTATTGGTCTGACTTACGAAGCTGAGGCCAGCAATATCACCAGCGAGGAGATTATCTCAAAGATTATCAACAAGGTCGAAGTACCCTAAAAGAGGTGAGAGGTAAGAGGTAAGAAGTAAGATGGAGACTTCTGAAATATTAAAGAAGGTACGGAAGATAGAGATCAAGGCCCGTGGCTTGAGCTCGAACGTCTTCGCTGGGCAATATCATTCTGCCTTTAAGGGTAGGGGTATGGCCTTCAGCGAGGTGCGCGAGTATCAGTATGGCGACGATGTGCGTGATATCGACTGGAATGTGACCGCCCGCTTTCATCGTCCTTATGTGAAGGTTTTTGAGGAGGAGCGTGAGCTTACCGTGATGTTGCTCATCGACGTCAGTGGTTCGCTGGACTTTGGTACGCAACGCCAGATGAAGCGTGACATGGTGACAGAGATTGCTGCTACCATTGCTTTCTCGGCTATCCAGAACAACGATAAGATTGGTGTGGTGTTTTTCTCAGACCGTATCGAGAAGTATATCCCACCCAAGAAGGGTCGCAAGCATATTCTGTATATCATCCGCGAGATGCTTGACTTCCATCCTGAGTCCAAGCGAACGGATGTGAAGCAGGCTTTGGAGTTCCTGACCAGTGTGGCTAAACGCCGCTGTACAGCTTTTGTCTTGAGTGACTTCTATGTACATCAGGACTTCTTGCAGCCGCTGCAGATTGCTAACCGCAAGCACGATGTCGTTGCTCTGCAGGTCTATGACCTGCGTGCTCGCGAGTTGCCAAATGTGGGACTGATGCGTGTGGTGGATGCCGAGACAGGTCATGAACAGTATATCGATACCAGCAGTCGAAGCCTTCGTCAAGCACATGAACGCTATTGGAAAAATCGTCAGCAGCAGTTGCGCGATACAATGACCAGAAGCAATGTTGACTTGGTGAGTATTGCCACCAACGAAGACTATGTGAAGGCCCTGCTGATGTTGTTTAAACAACGTAGTTGAATGAAAAGAGCATTACTTATAATATATCTGATAACCAGTGCTTTGGCTTCGTTTGCGCAAGCAAGTGTTGAAGCCAAGATTTCGCCCATTGAGATGATGATTGGCGAGCAGGCACAGGTAACCATCAGCGTCCAGGCCGACGAGAATGCCAAGGTGGAATTCCCCACTTTTAAGCCCCGTCAGGAGTTGGTTCCTGGTGTGGAAGTCCTCGATGCTCAACGATCAACTGATCATACCCTCACATTGGTTCTTACCAGCTTCGACGGTAACCTTTATCACTTGCCTCCTTTCAAGGTGAAGGTCAATGGCAAGGAGTTGAAGACTGCCGACCTTGCCATGAAGGTTGTTGAAGTAGAGGTAGACACCACGAAGATGGATCAGTTCTATGGTCCAAAGGATGTGCAGGACGTGCCCTTCCAGTGGAGTGACCTCTCGCTGAGTTTCTGGCTGAGTGTTTTGTTGCTGGTGTTGATAGCCATCAACTACTATCTCTATCTGCGTCTGCGTGACAACAAACCAATCATCACACATATTAAGATTGTGAAGCGTCTGTTGCCCCACCAAAAGGCCATGAAGGAGATTGAGCAGATCAAGGCCGATAAGATGGTGAGCTCGGAGAATCCCAAAGAGTATTACACCAAACTTACTGATACCCTGCGTCGCTATATCGAGGAACGTTACGGCTTCTCAGCTATGGAGATGACGAGTTCGGAGATTATCGACCGTTTGATGCAGACCGATCAGCAGTCGCTTGACGAGTTGCGCCAGCTCTTTATGACTGCCGACCTTGTGAAGTTTGCTAAGTACTCGACGATGATTAACGAGAACGATGCTAACTTGGTCAATGCCATCGACTTCATCAATCAGACGAAGCAGGAGAACCAGCCTACAGAGACGGTTGAGAAACCGCAACTGTCGGAGGCCGACCTGCGTTCACAGAGCGAGCGCCGTGTGCTGAAGACCGTTATTTGGTCGCTGGTGGCAGTGTCTGTAGCCCTCTTCGGCTATGTAGTTTATAATGTTTATCAACTGCTGTACTGATATGGAATTTGCGAATAAAGAATACCTGTTTCTGCTGCTCCTGCTGATACCTTATCTGATATGGTATCTGATGTACAGGAAAAAGAGCGAGCCCACGATGCGCATGAGCGACACGATGGCCTATCGTTATGCGCCGCGCTCATGGAAGGTGACGCTAATGCCTGTCCAGCAGTTGTTGCGCATAGCCGTTTTCATATTGGTAGTGCTGGTGCTGGCCCGTCCGCAGACCCAGAACTCCTGGAAGAACAAGACCATGGAGGGTATCGATATCATGCTGGCTATGGACGTGTCGACATCCATGTTGGCAGAGGACTTGAAGCCCAACCGTATGGAGGCAGCCAAGCAAGTGGCTGCTGAGTTCATAGCAGGTCGCCCCAATGATAATATCGGACTGACGATATTCGCTGGTGAGGCTTTCACGCAATGTCCGATGACCACCGACCATGCCTCGCTGTTGAACCTATTGCAGAATGTACGAACTGATATTGCCCAGCGTGGACTGATAGAAGATGGTACTGCCATTGGTATGGGACTGGCCAATGCCGTCTCGCGCCTGAAAGATTCCAAGGCGAAGAGTAGGGTAGTCATCCTGCTGACTGACGGTAGTAATAACCGTGGTGACTTGTCGCCTATGACAGCAGCAGAGATTGCCAAGAGTTTTGGCATCCGTGTCTATACCATTGGTGTGGGTACCAACAAGGTTGCTCCTTATCCAATGACTGTTGCTGGTGGCGTGCAATATGTCAATATCCCTGTTGAGATTGACACCAAGACGTTGAGTGGTATCGCTGAGGCTACCAATGGTGACTTCTATCGAGCTACCAACAATAAGGAATTGCTGCAGATATACAAGGAGATTGACAAACTGGAGAAGTCGAAGCTCAACGTCAAGAAGTTCAGCAAGCGCTACGAAGCCTACCAGCCGTTCGCCATCGCTGCCGCCCTGCTGTTACTGCTTGAGATGTTGCTGCGAATAACTGTATTTAGAAAGTTACCGTAAAATGTTTAGATTCGAAGACCCTATATACCTCTATTTATTAGCCGTCATACCGGTGTTGGCTGTGATACGCTGGCTGATGGTTCGTCAACAGAAGAAGCGTCTGCGCCAGTTTGGTGATCCCGACTTGGTGAAGGAACTGATGCCCGACGTGTCGCGTTTCCGCCCATTGGTTAAGTTCTGCTTGCTGCAGATGGCGCTATCCCTGCTGATTGTCATGTTGGCTCGTCCGCAGTTTGGTACGAAGATCAGTCATGAGAAGCGTACCGGTATCGAAACGATTATTGCGATGGATATCAGTAACTCCATGCTGGCAGAGGATGTCACGCCCAGTCGTCTGGATCGTGCCAAGATGATGGTAGAGAATCTGGTGGATAACTTCACCAACGACAAGATAGGACTGATAGTCTTTGCTGGAGACGCTTTCATCCAGTTGCCTATCACCAGCGACTATGTGTCTGCTAAGATGTTCCTGTCGAGCATTGACCCGTCCATGATGGCTACACAGGGTACTGATATTGCTACTGCCATCTCGATGGCATCCCGCAGTTTTACCCAGGAGGAAGGTATTGGCAAGGCTATCATCGTGATTACTGATGGTGAGGACCATGAAGGTGGTGCGTTGGAGGCTGCCAAGGAAGCCAAGGACCGCGACCACCGTGTCTATGTGCTGGGTGTCGGTTCACCCAAGGGTGCTCCCATTCCCATTGGCAATGGTGACTTTATGAAAGATAATACCGGTCAGACCGTCATGACGGGACTTAACGAAGAGATGTGTCGCCAGATTGCCCAGGCAGGTGGTGGTGCTTATATCCATGTAGAGAACAACAGTAGTGCCCAGGAGAAGCTGGACGAAGAGTTGGACAAGTTGGCTAAGAAAGAGACCGAGACTACCATCTATAGCGATTATGACGAACAGTTTCAGGCCGTAGGCATCATCGCCTTGTTATTGCTCATCATCGAGGCCTGTCTCATGGAGGTGAAGAATCCATTGCTGCGAAACGTCTCTTTGTTCAAGCGCAAGAAGGTGGCTACGCTCTTACTATTGCTGCTGGTTGCAGGTGCTGCCACAGCTCAGAGCGACCGTCAGCTGGTACATAAGGGCAACAAGCAATATCGTGCTGGCAACTATGCCGATGCTGAGGTCTTGTATCGTAAGGCTATCGAGAAGAACAACCGCAATCCGCAAGCGGTCTATAACCTTGGCTTGGCGCTGATGAAACAACAGAAGGACTCAGCTGCCGTTCAGCAGTTTATGGATGCTGGTAAGTTAGAGACCAATCCCTTGCGCCGTGCTTTGTCCTATCATAATGCTGGCGTTATTTGTCAGGGCAAGAAGATGTATGGCGAGGCTATTGACGTGTACAAGGAAGCCCTGCGCAACAATCCTGCCGATGATGAGACCCGCTATAACTTAGCGCTCTGCAAGCGTCAGCAGAAGCAACAACAGCAGAATCAACAGCAGCAGAAGCAAGATCAGAAACAAGATCAAAAGCAAGATCAGAAACAAGAAGAAAAGAAAGAAGAGCAGAAGCAGCAACAGCAACAACAGAAGCAAGAGCAGCAGATGAGTCGCGAGAATGCTGAACAGATGCTCAATGCTGCTATGCAGGAAGAAAAACATACCCAACAGCGCATGAAGAAGGCTCAGCAACAGCCGAATCGTCGTAAGTTGGATAAGAACTGGTAATAGCGGGCTAAAGCCCTAAATGATAATTGCTAAATGATAACGGATAATATAATGAGATATAATAAAACGATAATGACAAATAGATGGATGATATTGTTTTTATCATTTATCATTTATCAATTATCAATTAGCCCCGCATGGGCGCAAACACTGACTGGTCGTGCTCCCTCGCAGGTTGCTGTAGGTGAGCAGTTCCGTTTGACCTATACCATCAACACCCAGGATGTGCGTGGTTTCCGTGCCGGCAATATCCCTGACGAGTTTGAGGTTCTGATGGGCCCCAGCACATCTACACAGTCGAGTTTCCAGATGGTCAACGGTCACACGTCTAGCACGTCGTCCGTCACCTATACCTATATTGTGGTGGCCACGAAGAATGGTTCGTTCACCATTCCTCCCGCCCATTGTACTGTCGATGGCAAGACCGTTACCTCTAACGAGATACACATCAAGGTTAGTGGTCAGGCCCAGCAAGGTGGTCGCCAGCAGAGTCGTCAGCAGAGTGGGGGCAATGGTGAGTTGCGTCCTGCAGGTACAGCTATCTCTGGCAGCGACCTCTTCATTCATGTCAGCGCCTCTAAGCAGCACGTTCGTGAGCAGGAGCCTATCCTGTTGACCTATAAGGTGTATACCCTCGTCGGACTGACTCAGCTGAGTGGTAAGATGCCCGACCTGAAGAGTTTCTATACTCGTGAAGTTCCCCTACCTCAGGAGAAGAGTTTCAAGATTGAGACCTTCAATGGTCGCCAGTACCGAACCGTCACGTGGCAGCAGTATGTCATGTTCCCGCAGGCTACCGGCAAGCTGGAGATTCCCGCTATCACCTATGATGGTATTGTTGTCCAGCAGAACCGCAACGTCGATCCCTTCGAGGCTTTCTTCAATGGCGGTTCTGGCTATATTGAGGTGAAGAAGCAAATCAAGGCCCCTGCCATCACCATTCAGGTTGACCCGCTGCCCCAGCGTCCTGCCAACTTCTCAGCCGGTGTGGGCTCGTTCAATATTTCTGCCCAGATAGATAAGACCGAAGTCAAGGCCAATGACCCTGTCAATCTGCGTGTTGTTGTGTCGGGTGTTGGCAATATGAAACTGCTCAAGCAGCCTGTCGTCAAGATGCCGAAAGACTTCGACAGCTACGATGCCAAGGTCACCGACAAGACCAAGTTGACAGTAAATGGTTTGGAAGGCAGTATCGTCTACGATTTCCTTGCTGTGCCCCGTCATCAGGGAACCTTCGAGATTCCTGCTATCGAATATACCTATTTTGATACGAAGGCCAACGCCTACAAGACGTTGCGTACCGAACCGTTCACACTGAAGGTGGCCAAGGGTGACGGCCAGACCACCGTATCGTCGTTTGCCGGACAGGAGGATGTCAAGGAATTGGCCAACGATATCCGTTATATCCATACTGGCAACACCGCCCAGCATGGTGTCGACGAGTTCTTCTTCGGCTCTACGGCCTATGGCGTCTCGCTGGGTGTCTTGCTACTCATCTTCGTCTCGTTGTTTGTCGTCTTCCGCCGTCGTGCCATCGAGAATGCTAATCTCGTCAAGCAGCGTGCTGGAAAGGCTAACAAAGTGGCTGTGAAACGACTGAAGAAAGCTGCCAAGTTGATGAAGGCAGGCAAGTCTGGCGACTTCTACGACGAAGTGCTGCGTGCTCTGTGGGGTTATGTCGGAGACAAGTTGAACATGCCTGTCGATCAGCTGTCGCGCGACAATATCAGTCAGCAGCTCTCGGCTTATAACGTCTCTGAAGAAACCATCAGTCAGTTTATCGGTGCCCTCGACGAGTGCGAGTTTGCCCGTTACGCTCCAGGCGATGCTACAGGAAATATGAATAAGGTCTATGATGCTGCTATCTCTGCCATTACGCAGATAGCCAATACGATGAAGAAATCAAAGAATACCACACCCCATATGGCTGTGTTGCTGCTGTTGTTGCTTCTGCCTATGACAGGCATGGCAGCCACCAAGGCTACCAAGGCGAAGGCCGACAGCCTCTATGCCGCTGAGCACTACCAGCAGGCAGCCCATGAGTATGAGGCCCTCTTGAAGAAGGGCATCTCGTCGGATATCTATTACAACCTTGGCAACTGCTACTACCGCATGGACGATATGACGCGTGCCGTGCTGAACTACGAGCGTGCCTTGTTGTTGTCGCCCGGCGACCGTGATGTGCGTCTGAACCTGCAGTTGGCACGTTCGAAGACCATCGACAAGATAGTTCCTGAGTCTGAGATGTTCTTTGTCACGTGGTACCGTTCGCTGGTCAACCTGATGAGTGTCGACGGATGGGCACGAACTGCCATTATGTCGCTTGTCGTAGCCCTCATCCTGGCGCTGCTCTATCTGTTCAGCGATAGGATATGGCTTCGTAAGTTGGGCTTCTTTGGTGGCATCCTGTTGCTGTTGACTTTTGCACTGAGCAACCTCTTTGCCTATCAGCAGAAGCAGGCCTTAGTTCACCGTTCAGGCGCCATCATCATCCATTCTGCCGTGAATGTGAAGAGTACGCCCGCCCATAATGGTACCGACCTGTTTATCCTGCATGAGGGTACCAAGGTGACGATTACCGACGACACCATGAACGACTGGAAGGAAATCCGTGTGGCCGACGGCAAGGAAGGCTGGCTGCAGACAAAGGACATTGAGGTGATTTAGGAGGAGTTAAAGGAGTCAAGGGAGTTAAAGGAGTTAAGGGAGTTAAAGGAGTGGAAGGAGTGGAAGAAATCATTCAGTTTGACAAGCAACTGTTGCTGATGGTAAATGGCAGCGACTCGGTGCTTTTGGATTATGTCGTCTTGACGCTGACCAATGCCAAGACGTGGATACCTCTCTATCTGGGACTGTTCTACGTGGTGGTGATGACGCACAAACCCAACTGGCGCGACATCCTGCTCATCCTGGCTGCTGCCGGACTGTGTGTACTGCTGGCTGGCACCATCGATGACACCATTGTCAAACCCCAGGTGGCACGCTGGCGTCCTACCCACGACCCACAGATTGGTGCGTTGGTTGATGTTGTCAATGGCTATCGTGGTGGCAACTACGGTTTCTTCTCAGCTCATGCGGCGAACACGTTTTCCATTGCCCTGTTCTTCTCGCTATTGATGCGCCACCGTCTGTTTGTCTGTTTCATGGTGGCTTGGTCGCTCATCAACTGCTGGACGCGCCTTTATCTGGGTGTCCACTATCCGGGCGACATCACCGTCGGACTCCTCTGGGGCGCTTTGGTGGGTTATGGCGTCTATCGCCTCTATTGTCGCGTCACCACACCTGCCCGCTACGACATGCGCCATCTCTGGGTACCCATTGGTATCCTCTGCCTGTCAGTCCTTTACGCTTTTATTAGCGCTGCCGTCATCGTTTATGCATGACACGTTCCTCTATCGTCTGGAAGATGACGAAGAGGACGGGAACGATGAACAGCAGAGCGATGGTTCCGATGACCATACCGCCAATGGTGCCCACGCCCAGCGAGTGGTTACCGTTGGCGCCTACACCTGTGGCCAGGGCTAACGGTAAGAGTCCGAAGACCATGGTCAGCGATGTCATCAAGATGGGGCGCAGACGAATGGCCGCAGCATCCAGCGCAGCCTCGATGATGCCCATACCCTGACGGCGACGCGTCGAGGCATATTCCGTCAGCAGGATAGCTGTCTTCGACAATAGTCCGATGAGCATAATCAGTCCCGTCTGCATGTAGATATTGTTCTCCAGTCCCCACATCCACGCAAAGAGGAACGATCCTGCCAGTCCGAAGGGCACGCTCAGGATAACTGCCATCGGGATGAAGAGACTCTCGTAGAGTGCACAGAGAATCAGGTAGATGAAGACGATGCAGAGCACGAAGACCAGCGCCGTTGTGTTTTGCGACGATGCCTCCTCGCGCGTCATGCCGCCAAACTCATAGCCGTAGCCTTCAGGTAACACCTCAGCAGCCACCTCGCGGATGGCGTCGATGGCCTGTCCAGAGCTGTAACCCTCAGCAGCCGTGCCGCCCACCTGTATCGATGGGAAGAGGTTGAAGCGCGACAGCGTCTCAGAACCGTAGACTCGTGTCAGCGTCAGGTATTGACCGATGGGAGACATCTCGCCCTGATTGTTCTTGACGAAAATGTTGTTCAGCGACTCCGTGTCCAGACGGTACTCTGGCGAGGCCTGCACCATGACACGATAGAGCTTGGTGAAGCGCACAAAGTTCGAGGCATAAGTGCCACCGACATAGCCACTTAGGGCTGACAGCACATCGCTGGGCGACACACCGCGACGCTTGCAGAGGGCAGCATCCACCTCCACGCGGTACTGCGGATATTTCAGCGAGAAGTTGGTGTAGGCACGACCAATCTCCGGGCGCTCGCCAAGGGCCGCAATCAATTTGTTCGTATAGCTCAGCAGGTCCTGAATGGTGCCACCATGCTTGTCCTGCACGTGCAGTTCGAAACCGTTGATGCGTCCGAAGCCTGGCAGCATGTTCTGCGTGTTCACCTGAATCTTTGCGTTGGCAATGTCGGCGGTCCTGCGGTATATCTCCTGCACGATGCTCTGGTCGTCGTCGCCCTTGCCCGTGCGCTCGTCCCATTTCTTCAGCTTCAGCGTGAAGTTACCGTTCGATGACGACTGTTCGAAGCTGTTCGAATTGCCCGCAATGAGCGAGTAGATGCGCAGCTGTGGCAGGTCCTTGATGCGTTCCTCCACTTCCTTTAATATATGGTAGGTCTGCTGCAGACTGCTGCCTGGCGATGCCTGTACGTTGATGAATACCGTTCCCATGTCCTCGTTGGGCACCAGTCCCGTCTTGGTAGTCTTCATCATCCAGCCGAGTACGGCGATGGCCACGATGACGAGGACACCAGCCAGCATCTTGCGGTTGATGAAACCAGTGACAACACTCTTATAGCGGGTGGCGAGTGCCGTGAAGCCCACGTTGAAACGCTCCTGAAACTTGTTCAGCTTCGAGTCGCGCATGATGATGGCCGACAGGGCAGGGGAGAGCGTCAAGGCGTTGAACAGCGAGATGGCCACAGCAATGGCCATGGTCAGTCCGAACTGCGTGTAGAACGTTCCCGTGACGCCGCCGATGAAGCAGACGGGCACGAACACCGCCATGAACACCAGCGTGGTGGTGATGAGTGCGGAGGTGATGTTATGCATGGCATCGGAGACCATATTTTGGGAGGTGAGAGGTGAGGGGTGAGAGGTGAGAGGAATGTCTTGTTTCTCACCACTCTCTAATCGCGCCTGCACGGCCTCTACCACCACGATAGCATCGTCCACCACCGTACCGATGACCAGCACGAGGGCGAAGAGCGTCAGCATGTTCAGTGAGAAGCCGATGGCGTAAATAACGGCCAGGGTGGCTATCAATGACACCACGATGGCAATGGCAGGGATGATGGTGGCGCGCCACGAACCCAGGAACAGCCATACCACAAGGATGACTAGCACGAGGGCTTCAAACAGTGTCTCCACTACGCTGGCGATACTGGCGTCGAGGAAGTCCTTCTTCGACTCCAGGTCCTCGATGACGATGCCCGGCGGCAGCGAGTGGCGTATCTCCTCCACCTCAGCGTCTATCTGTTTGATGATTTCGTTGGCGTTCGAGCCTGCCACCTGGTTGATGCTGATGTTGATGCCCGGACAGCCGTTCGTCTCACCGATGATGTTATAGTTCTGCGAACCCAGTTCCACGCGGGCTATGTCGCCAATGCGCAGCACGTCACCGTCGGGCAGCGAGCGCACCACCAGATTTTCGTATTCCTGTTCCTCCTCGTAGCGTCCGCGGTATTTTAGCACATACTGGAACGTGTTGTCGCTCTCGGCACCCAGCGTTCCCGTTGCCACCTCGACGTTCTGCTCGTTCAGCACTTGCGTCACGTCGGCAGGCGTCAGTCCGTAGCGCGCCATCTTCAGCGGGTCCAGCCAGATGCGCATGCTGTAGTCGGCACCCATCACGTTCACCTCGCCGACGCCCGGAATACGGCTCAGTCGCGGTTCAATGTTAATCTTCGTATAGTTGGCCAGAAACGAGCGGTCGAACGTCGAGTCTGGGCTATACACGGCTATCTGCTTGATGTTCGACGTCTGGCGCTTGCGCACCGTCAGACCGCTTTTCACCACGTCGCTCGGCAGTCGGCCCTGCACCGTGGCGGCACGGTTCTGCACGTTCACCATCGCCATGTTCGGGTCGGTGCCCTGACGGAAGAAGATACCAATGGATGCCGTACCGTTGTTCGATGCCGACGACGTCATGTACATCATGCCCTCCACGCCGTTGATGGCCTCTTCCAGGGGCACGATGACGCTCTTCTGCACCGTCTCGGCATTGGCACCGGTGTAGCTGGCCATCACGCGGACGGTGGGCGGTGCTATCTCAGGAAACTGCTCCAGTGCCAGACGGCTCAGTCCGATGATGCCCACCAGCACCATCAGCACACTTATCACTCCTGAAAGGATGGGCCTATCAATAAATGTTTTTACGTTCATTCTTATTTTTCGTTATAACGTTATAACGTGATTACGACATAACGACTTTATTACTTCACTTCTATTCCTTCCTTCAGCAGGCCGGCACCCTCGGCGATGATGGTGTCGCCAACCTGCAGACCGTCCTCCACAATATACTCCTTGCCGTTGTTCTGCGGAAACAGGGTGACGGCGGTGGCCTTCGTCTTGCCGTCCACCACGCGATAGACGAACGAGCGGTTCTGCAACTCGTAAGTGGCCTCCTGCGGAATGACCACGCAGTCCTTCATGTCTGTGGGCACCACCACCGTTGCCGATCCGCCGTCCTGCAGCAGATGGCTCAGATTGGGGAATGTGGCGCGCAGCATAATGGCACCCGTCGAGGCATCCACCGTACCGCTCATGGCGCTGATGCGGCCCTGCTGGTCGTAGTCCTCGCCGGTTATCAGGCGCAATCCCACAGCCGGTGCCTTGTCGATGAAGGCGGCGATGGAGCCGTAGCGACTGGTCAGTTCAAAGGCTTGGCGCTGGTTGATGCTGAAGTAGGCATACATCTCTGCATCGTCGGCCACCGTCACCAGCGGTTCACTGATGTTGCTGTTCACCAGCGACCCCACATGCCACGGAATCATCGATGCTACACCGTTCACCGGACTCTTCACCTCGGTATATGATAGGTTGTTGCGGGCGGCCACCTCCTGTGCCTTGGCCTGCGCCATGGCAGCCTCAGCCTCCAACAGGGCGTTGCGAACGGTCTTCACCGACACGTCGCTCACCACGCGCCCTTCCTTCAGCAGCGACTCGTTCTCGTAGTTCATGCGTGCCGTCTCCAGTCGGGCCTCCGCACTCTTGCGTGCTGCAATGGCCGACTCCAGGGCTGCCTGGTAGGGCACCTGGTCGATGACGAACAGCAGTTGACCCTTCCTGACGTTCTCGCCCTCGTTGATGCAGATGCGGGTGATGCAGCCGCTCACCTGCGGACGAATCTCCACAATCTGCCTACCCGTCAGGCGCGCCGAGTATTGCCGTTGCAGCGTCATGTCCTTCTTCGTCACCACCGTTGTCTTATACTGCTGGGCACCCTGCTCACGCTTCTTCTGCTGGCCGCACGATGCTACCAGCAGTCCGCAGCAGACTGCCGTGAGAGCACCCATAAACAAAGCTTTCTTCATATCGTTTCTATGTTGTCAATTGCGACTACAAAAATACGAAAAATCTCTTATTTTCTCACCATTTTCCCCTCGCTTTTAAAAACAAATAACATATCGCGACGTGAGTGACATATTTTAACGACAACATTCTTTTAATAAACATCCCTGTTGTTGTCTTATCAGGCTGATACGCGTGCGGCTTAGCCTGATACGGAGTTGTATTAGGCTGATAACGGGTGGTTTTCAGCCTCTGCTACTCCACGAGTTTTTTCAGTTTCAGATCGTCATGTTCTGAGAAGTCGTGACAAATAGCCTCTACGAGATTGGACAATTGTCCCTTGTTACAGCCCGAATCTGCCACCAGATTGGCCATTAAGCCACACATCTCCAGCCATTTGTTGTCAGGATACTGAAATTCTGCGCCGCTGATGTGTGCGCCAAGTATAGGGAAAAGCGCTGACCTTCAACACGCGGTCGTTGTTCACCACTGTTTTTACTTTCACGCCCAGATGCGTGTTGTGGTTAAATACTTTTTTCATTGTTATTTTGCTTTCGGGAATGCCTCGGTCTCACACGAGGGTCCCTCCGCAATGTCAGTAGCTAGTACAATGATGTAACGATTATTTTTCGGTATTTGCATACGAAATTAATAAAAAAGGTGTATCTTTGCAGAAAGAAAAGTGAAGAAGATGGAAAATATCAAGATATTCACAAGACTCATCAGCACGGAGCTGCACCTGCAGGAGCATGCTGTGGAGAACACGCTGAAACTGTTGGACGAGGGTTGCACCATTCCGTTTATCTCGCGCTACCGCAAGGAGAGGACGGGTGGATTGGACGAGGTGCAGATTACCTCTATTTCTAACCGTCTGGAACAGTTGCAGGAGATTGCCAAGCGCAAGGATACCGTTGTCAAGACGATTACGGAGCAGGGCAAGATGACGCCCGAACTGGAGAAGCGCATCAATGACTGCTGGGAATCGACCGTGCTGGAGGACATCTATCTGCCCTACAAGCCCAAACGCAGGACTCGTGCACAGGTGGCCCGCGAACAGGGACTGGAGCCATTGGCTCAGTTGCTGTTGATGCAGCGCGAGCAAGACCCGAAGCGTGCTGCCCAGCGCTTTGTGCGCGATGGATTGTCTGTCGCGGATTGTCTGAAGGGTGCCCAGGATATCATTGCTGAGCAGGTCAGCGAAGACGAGCGCTCGCGCAACCAGGTGCGCTCGGCCTTCCGTCGTGAGGCCTTCATCGAGTCAAAGGTGGTGAAAGCGAAGAAGGACACAGACGAGGCACAAAAATACAGCGACTACTTTGAGTGGGAAGAACCCCTGAAGCGCTGTTCCAGTCACCGACTGCTAGCCATGCGTCGTGGTGAGAGCGAGGGCATTCTGCGCGTCAGCATTACCATTGACGACGACGAAATGGTAAAGCGGCTGAAGAGAAGCCTCCCCCTGCCCCCTCCAAAGGGAGGGGGAGAATGCCGACGGCTGTTGGAAGAGGCCGTCGAGGACGGTTACAAGCGTCTGCTGTTGCCCTCGATAGAGACTGAGTTCATGAACCTCAGCAAGCAGAAGGCCGACGAAGAGGCCATCCGCGTATTTGCCGAGAACCTGCGACAACTGTTGCTTGGTGCACCACTGGGGCAGAAGCGCGTCATGGGCATCGATCCTGGTTTCCGCACGGGTTGTAAGGTGGTCTGTCTTGATGCACAGGGCAACCTGTTGCACCACGAAGCCATCTTCCCTCATCCGCCCGTCAACCACCGCATGCAGGCCACCATGCACCTGCAAGACATGGTGAAGAAATTCCAGACAGAGGCCATTGCCATCGGTAACGGTACTGCCAGCCGCGAGACGAAAGAATTCGTGGAGGATGCGCTGAAGGAGATGGCACAGGGTAAACCTGCACCCACCATCTTCGTGGTCAGCGAGGACGGCGCCTCGGTGTATAGCGCCTCGAAGGTGGCCCGCGACGAGTTCCCTGACGAGGACGTCACCGTTCGGGGGGCTGTGAGCATCGGTCGTCGTCTGATGGATCCGCTGGCCGAACTGGTGAAGATAGACCCGAAAAGCATTGGGGTGGGACAGTACCAGCACGACGTGGACCAGACCCAGCTGAAGCACTCGCTCGACCAAACGGTAGAGAGTTGTGTCAACCTGGTGGGTGTCAATCTGAACACCGCCTCGCAACACCTGCTGACCTACGTCAGTGGACTGGGTCCTGTGCTGGCTCAAAACATTGTGGACTATCGCAAAGAGAACGGAGCGTTCACCAGTCGTGCACAACTGAAGAAGGTGCCCCGTCTGGGACCTGCTGCCTACCAGCAGTGTGCTGGTTTCCTGCGCATCCCCGACGCCAAGAATCCACTCGACAACTCAGCTGTTCACCCGGAGAGCTACCACGTCGTTGAGCAGATGGCGAAGGACCAGCATTGCAGCGTCAGCGACCTGATAACTGATGCCACCAAACGTTCGCAGATAGACATCAAGAAATACGTCACCGAAGAGGTCGGTATACCCACGCTGACAGACATCATGAAGGAACTGGAGAAGCCTGGTCGTGACCCTCGTGAACAGATTGAGGAGTTTGAATTTGACAGCAGCGTACAGACCATCGACGACCTGCACGAAGGTATGGAACTGCCTGGCATCGTGACGAACATCACCAACTTTGGTGCCTTCGTGGACATTGGCGTCCATCAGGATGGACTGGTGCACGTGTCGCAGTTGGCCGACCGATACGTCAGCGACCCCACACAGGTAGTCCGACTGCATCAGCATGTCCGTGTCCGCGTCATCGCCGTTGACCTGCGCCGCAATCGCATCTCGCTCAGCATGAAGGGTATGAAATGAAAAAAGCGGCCATCGCTGACCGCTTCGTGATCCGGTCGGGATTCGAACCCGAGACCCACAGCTTAGAAGGCTGTTGCTCTATCCAGCTGAGCTACCAGACCAGAGATTTCTTTCGAAATCGGCTGCAAAGGTACAAATATCTTGGCAAAATACAAAATAAAAAACGCAATTTCTTTCTATTTAAATGAATATCATCGAGATTTCGTCACTACAACAAGAAGGCTTGGAGGTGTTTAGCACGCTCACCGAGGCACAGTTGCGCATGGAGTTGGAACCCGAGAAGGGACTGTTCATTGCCGAGAGTCCGAAGGTGATTCGTGTGGCGCTGGATGCCGGTTGGGAGCCCACGGCCCTGCTTTGCGAAAGCAAGCATATTACTGGTGACGCAGCCGACATCGTGGAGCGGGTGGGGGAGATACCCATCTATACTGGCAATCGCGAACTGTTGGCGCAGTTGACGGGATATACCTTGACGCGTGGTGTGCTGTGTGCCATGCGTCGCAAACCGTTTCCGGCAGTAGCCGACGTGTTAAAGGACGCTCGTCGTGTGGTGGTCATCGAAGCCGTTACTGACACGACCAATATCGGTGCCATCTTCCGTTCGGCAGCGGCCTTGGGCATTGATGCCGTACTGCTGACACACGACACTTGCGACCCCTTGAACCGTCGTGCAGTCCGTGTGTCGATGGGGAGCGTGTTCCTCGTTCCCTGGACGTGGATAGACAGCGCTGTGACGCTCCACGACTATGGTTTCAAGACTGCAGCAATGGCCCTCTGCGACGACAGCATCTCGTTGGACGACCCACGGCTGAAAGCAGAACAGCGCCTGGCCGTCATCATGGGAACAGAGGGCGACGGACTGCCACAGCGGACCATCACGGAAGCCGACTATACCGTCAAGATTCCAATGGCCCACGGCGTTGACTCGCTGAACGTTGCGGCGGCGGCTGCTGTTACCTTTTGGGAACTGCGAAGGTAAGAAAAATCAGATGTTGATGCCGTAGCTCTGCTTCACCTCACTCATGACGAACGTGCTCTCAATGGATGCCAGGCTCTCTATCTCGCCCAGTTTGTTGAGCACAAACTCCTGATACTGCTTCATGTCGCGTGCGCGTACCTTTAATAGATAGTCGTAGGCACCCGACGTGTTATAGCACTCTGTCACCTCGGGGATGCGCTGGATGCGACGCACAAAGGCATCGGCTATCTCGTGGTTGATCTGCTTCAACTTCACCTTACAGTACACCTGCAGACCCAGGTCGAGCTTCTCTGGGTCGAGAATGGCCACATACTTCTTGATGAAACCCTTCTTCTCCAACCGCTTCTGACGCTCAAAGACAGGTGTGGGCGTCAGGTGGACAGCATCGGCCAACTCTTTCGTGGTCAGCTTGGCATTCTTCTGCAACGTTTTCAGTATCTGCAGGTCTACATCGTCTAATTTCATCATGGCTGTGGGGAGTTTGATGATTTGTACTTGACATCGACAGCATTCCCCTTGAACACATCGGCAAAGGTCTGCGGAGTGATGGTGACAGGCCCTTTCATGAATTCAGGAATGTTATAGCTGCGCAGGAACTCGCGATGATAGTTGGGGTCCTCGCAAGGCAGTTCGAAGGGCTTCGTGGCGTGGCCGTCCTTGTCGACATGAGCAATGAAAGGCCGCGTGAAGGTACCATCGTTTCGACGACTGCTGATGATGATCCAGCGACCATTGCTCGACCACGAGTGATAGCTCTCTGTATCGGGACTGTTGACCTCTGCAAAGGGGCGAACCATTCCGTTTGTCAGGTCCATCAGCCATAGGTCGGCATCGTGGTGCCAGATGTGGAAATAGCCATAGTGGCCCATGGTGAACAAGAGGTAGCGACCGTCGGGCGAGATGCGAGGCCACGTGGCGCTGCTGTCAATGGCAGCAGCATCGAACACCATCTCGCGAGGACCAAACTGGCGCGTCTCAGGGTCGAAGGACTTGCGATAGATGCTGTACTTCACCTCTTTGTAGCGCTTATATACCTCGCTACTCTTTCTGCCCGTGGTGTCTTGACGCTCAAAGTGGGCGCTGCAGTAGTAGAGCATCTTGCCGTCAGGTGCCCACGCTGGGAATACCTCAAACTCCGTATCGCTGTTCTCCAGGTTCATCACCTCGTCAGTCTCCACGTCATAGGCAATGATGTCGCTCTCCTCGTCGCACACCTCTACCTTGTTGGCATCGACGGTATGGAAGTTCTGACTGGTCTTGTCAGTAGCATAAACGATGAGGTTCAGCCAAGGGTGCCAGGCAGGGTAGACACCAGCAGAGAGGATGGAGTCGTTGCGCATGTTCACCTTCTTCAGTTTGCCGTCATAGGCGACGACCGTTCCACCCAGATTCTGGCGGGCATGGAACTGCATGCGGTTGGGATTGTAGTTTTGATAGTGGTGACAGTTGATGCACTGGCCGTCCTTCTCGAAACCGCAGAGAATATTGTCGTAGATGACGCTCTCATCGTAGTTCTCCAGACAACGCTGATTAATGGTCAGTGCCTCGTAGGAGATGAACGAAGGGGCTATCAGACGATAACTGATATAGGGGTCGATGGAGTCGGGTGACACAAAGATGTCGAAGGGCTTGAAGCGGGTCCATTGGTCACCGTTGCGTGTATAGACATCAACGGTGATGGACTTGCCCTTGGCTTTCGCTGCCAACGCGTGCCACTTGTCGATATCGAGCTGTCCGTTGCAGACGATGTCGTCGTCGCCAACAGCGTAGCGGGCCACCATCTCGTCAACCTCCCCGTCGTATTCAAAACTCAAGGGCGCTATGTTCACAGGTATCGTCACCTGTGCATAGTCAGGGTAAATGGTGGGCAACTTGTCTGACTGGGTATAATCCGTGGGAACTGACGGACCACAGGCCACCAGCAGGAGAGCTGATGTGAGAGGTAAGATGTATGATGTCAGATGTGAGATGTATGATGTGAGACTTTTCATATCGTTTAATATTCTGGAAGGTTTGCCATGATGTAATAATTATAATAGAAGGTATTGCTGTAGGGCAATCCTGTCTGTTGGCGGATGTCCTCTGCGTTCATGCCCTCGTACTGGCCAAAGACCTGGAAGAACTTCTCGAAGCTGTCCTTCACACCAGGGCTGAACGGCATCTTGTCGAGGTCAGGTCGTTCCTCCAACTTACCATAGAGGTAGGCGGCCTCCTGGTAGGCTACAGGAATAGGACCATTGGGATGCAGATGGATATAGACATTGAAGTGGTACCAGAATGTTTTAGAATCTCTGAACCACAGCGAGGCCAGCAGCGACTGCTCCTGGAAAATGGGGTCTTTGGAGTAGCTGTGGTTGGCCAACTGTCGCATGAGATAACGCTCTACGTAGCCGTTGTCGCTGTCCAACTCGTCCGTAAAGTGGAGCATGTGGGTAATGGGTTCCATCTCTTTGTCCTGAGCAATGAGCTTGGGATTGTTCAACATCGCTTCTGTCTTTACAGCCCAATCCTTATGGTACATGGTTTTCTTCAGGATGTTGATATACTTTCGGGCTACTGCCTGCTCGTTGTTCAGCACGGCACAACGTGCCAGGAGTTTGATACATTCTACGCGCCAACCGAACTCTACGCCCATCTCCGTACACAGACGACTACAACTGTTCAACAGTCCATACTGGTAATAGACGAGCGGACCATTAACCAGCATCTGGCGCATACCAAAAGGTGAATCGTATTCTTTTGAACCATTGCAGTATTCATACATCAATTCGCCCTGACGCCCCAAACGCGACAAAGCCAGATTACGCATCATCACAATGGCTCGTGTGGGTTCATCGTCCTGTCGGGCTGCCTCCTGAAGAACACCTTCCCAATCGGTCTGGTCTATCAGGTGCATCATCTTCACCTCATGATGGAAGTTCTCATCCTTGTACCAGAAGTGTACGACACCCCAAGCGACAGCACCCAGCGCAACAGCCTGTACGGCCCAAGGCAACCACTTCTTAGATCCTTTAACTTCCTTTACTTCTTTAACTCCTTTAACTCCTATTGGCAAGCAGACCATCACCAGCATGAAGAGTGCTAATAAATAATAAGGTGTATAGTACCATGGATACTCCTCGGTAATGAAGAATACGGGTAGTCCGGCGTAATAGATATTGGCCAGATTGGTCTCGTGGTACACATAACGGTAACAGAACAGCGGAACGGCTATCGCCAGAAGCACAGCTATCACCGTATGGATGGCTGCACGTCCACGAGCCATCAGTCGCCACGACCAGATACCCATTAGCAAGGTGGCAGCCAAACCGTAGATGCCCAGCAGCGGATAACCTACCAAACCTGTCAACACCAACCAGATGGTGCGCAACCAATATTTGTCAGGCATGGAACGGAAGCCCCACAACAGAGCCACCACCGATACTGTTGCAAGAGTGGTCAGGAAGAACTGTCCGCGCAGCTTCAGCATATATATCCAGTAGCCCAGGTCCACATTCGTCAGCAACAGCAAAGCCACAGGTATCAGCAACAGTGCCGTCCAACGGGCTGGAACAGCGAAGGTGCGTTTCAACAACCACAACAGCAACAACCACCAGCCGCTCAGCACAGTCACACCCAACCACGGGTTGTAGAATAGTTGGGTCAGCCACGTTCCCGCATAGGTCAGTATGCCAGCGGGCACCACCATCTGCTGTCGGAAGAATAGCGAGGTGTTCATAAATAGGTTCAGCTCCTGCACCTTCCATAGCAAATCACTCTCGTAAACGAGCAGTCCGCAAGCTATGGCAGCAAGGGCAACAATCCAGGAAATAGCGTATTTCATATATGTTTTTAGAATTTTATTCTGTTAGAAGCGGTTGAATAGTCACTTTCTGAAAAGATTTTCTTTTTCGACTGCAAAATTAGGAATATTTTCTGAATTACACAAGAAATTTGGTGGAAATTTCCAAGTGTAGTACCTTTGCATCGTCAAAAGGAACAAAAAACAACTTAGATAATAAAGACAACAAATATTATTAACAAATAAAAAAAGAAAGGATAAGATTATGAGTACAAAGAATTACAAGTTTGAGACACTGCAACTCCATGTAGGCCAAGAACAGGCTGACCCCGCAACTGACGCTCGTGCAGTGCCCATCTACCAGACCACCTCTTACGTGTTCCGTAATTCACAGCATGCTGCCGACCGTTTCGGACTTCGCGATGCAGGTAATATCTATGGTCGTCTGACCAACTCTACCCAGGGTGTTTTCGAGGACCGTGTGGCTGCCCTCGAAGGTGGTGTGGCTGGTCTGGCTGTGGCCTCTGGCGCTGCTGCTATCACCTATGCTTTGCAGAACATTGTGCAGGCTGGTGACCACATCGTTGCTGCCGACAACCTCTACGGTGGTTCTTACAACCTGATCACCCATACACTGGCTACTCAGGGCATTAGCAACACCATTATTAATGTCAACGACCTCGAAGCCCTGGAAGCTGCTATCAAACCCAACACAAAAGTAGTATATGCCGAGACCTTCGGCAACCCCAACAGTGACGTGCTCGACCTGGAAGGCGTAGCAGCAGTAGCTCACAAGCACGGCATCCCATTTATTGTCGATAACACCTTCGGCACACCATATCTGATTCGTCCGCTGGAGCATGGTGCAGATATCGTCGTTCATTCAGCTACCAAGTTCCTCGGAGGTCACGGAACCTCTTTGGGTGGTGTCATCGTTGACGGTGGTAAGTTCGACTGGAAACAGAACGACAAGTTCCCCACGCTCTCTAAGCCCAATCCCAGCTATCATGGCATCGTCTTCGCTGACGCTGTAGGTGCTGCTGCTTACGTCACTCGCATCCGTGCCGTCATCCTGCGTGATACTGGTGCTGCCATCTCTCCCTTCAATGCTTTCATCTTGCTACAAGGCGTAGAGACCCTGAGTCTACGCGTAGAGCGCCATGTGGAGAACGCCCTGAAAGTTGTTGACTTCCTCAGCAAACACCCAAAGGTGGCAGCTGTTCATCATCCTGCCCTTGAAAACCACCACGACCACGCTCTCTACAAGAAGTATTTTCCCAATGGTGGTGGTAGCATCTTCACCTTCGAGGTGAAAGGTGGACAGGAAGAGGCATGGAAGTTCATCGATGCCCTGCAGATTTTCTCGTTGCTGGCTAATGTGGCCGACGTGAAGAGTCTGGTGATTCATCCATACACCACGACCCACTCACAGCTCTCGCCTGAGGAACTCAAGGAGCAGCACATCACCCCTGCTACCGTTCGTCTGAGCATTGGTACCGAACATATCGACGACATCATCGATGATTTGTCGCAGGCACTTGACCAGATTTAAAAAAGAACACGAATTGCACGAATTATACGAATAAATTCGTAAATTTGCACCCGATATGAGAAACTTTATCTTAGCAGACAATCAGGAACTGACGCGCTTCGCCTTGGAGAGCCTGCTCCGTCAGGACAAGGAGGCAACCGTGTATCGCGCTTCTGACAAGGCTTCGTTGGTGACCTTGCTCAAGGAGCATGAGGCAGCCGTCGTATTGCTCGACTATACGCTGTTCGACTTCTCTGACGAAGACCAGTTGCTGATTGTCGCTGAGCGTTTCTCACTATCCGACTGGATACTCATCAGCGACGAGTTGACACCTCAGTTCTTGCGTCGTGTGGTCTACTCGTCCCACCAGTTCAGCATTGTCTTCAAGGACGGTCCCCTTCAGGAAGTCCGCGAAACCTTGAAAGCCGTCGGCAATCACCAGCGCTACATCAGTCAGCGTGCCCTGGAGGTTATCATCAACCAACAGCAAAATGACGAGGATCAACACAGCATTCTAACAGAAACGGAAACAGAGATAGTGCGTGCCATTGCACAGGGCAAAACCACCAAGGAAATTGCTGCAGAGCGCTTTGCCAGCGTACACACCATTACCACCCATCGCAAGAATATTTTCCGTAAACTTGGCGTCAACACTGCTCATGAAGTTATCAAATACGCCCTTCGTGCAGGTCTTGTCGACTCCTCCGAGTTCTACATCTAATCTCCAATCTTTGTTAAATAATCAAAAAGCATTTGAACCATTGCGTGTCGTATGTGTCTTATAACTGTATAAAGAACACAAAGACTTTCATGATACGATTCACGATGTTTCTCCTCTTGTTGTTCGGTACCTTGCGAGCAACAGCACAAACGACCTCCCTCACCGGTCGCGTTACCGATAGCGACACTGGTGAACCCCTTAACCGCGCAACTATACAACTCTACCGACTGGGTCAACGTGGAGGTGTCCGCGACACTACGTTTGTCACAGGAACCTATTCCGATGGTAATGGCCACTTTGCACTAAACCCATCGCCAGCCAACTATCTGCTTCGCATCTCTTTCCTCGGCTATAAAAATGTAGCGCGACAGGTGACTATAAGCAACCGTCCTACGGCCTTGGATAACATCCACATGAAGCCCGATGCCATGCAAGTGAAAGAGACAGTTGTAACGGCCAACGTACCGAAAATGGTTGTTAGGGACGATACTGTAGAGTACAATGCCGATGCTTTCCGTGTGCCTGAGGGTTCGGTCATCGAGGCGCTTGTCGAAGTATTGCCTGGTGCTAAGATTGATGACAATGGTAAGGTAAGCATCAACGGCAAGGATGTGAAACGCTTCAAGATGGATGGTCGTGACTTCATGACGGGCAACAACGATGCGGTAATGAAAAACCTGCCTTCCTACGTGATAGACAAGGTAAAGGCCTACGATGAGAAGAGTGACCTGTCGAAGATGACGGGTATTGACGACGGCAACGACGACTTCGTATTGGAGTTTGTCACCAAGCGTAGCGCCCGTCGCGGTGTGCAAGCGAACCCAGACATTGGGTACGGTACAGAGGGACGCTACGGCATTCGACTGACAGCCATGAAACCTTTTGGTGATATGCGCTACACATTCATGGGTAATGCCAACAACGTGAACGACCGAAATTTCTCAGGACGCGGTGGTCGTGGACGTGGCAATAACAACGGACAGCGCGAGACGAAAACGGCCGCGCTGGACATCAGCTATGAGAAGCAGAACAAGCTGAAGGTGAGCGGTCGTGTGACGTGGAACCACGGCGATAACGACAACTGGAGCAGGACGGGTAGCGAGAGCTTTGTCATTACCCGTGGCGGTGCCTTCTCGAACAGCGTCAGCCAGAGTTACTCGCGCAACAACAACTGGACGGGCAACATGAATCTGCAATGGAAGATAGACTCCGTGACAACACTATCGTTCCGTCCAGACATAAACTTCTCCACGAATGACAACCGAGGCTACTCGCGATCGGCCTCGTTCAATGCTAATCCTTATGACTATGTTACCGACCCATTGAGCGACGAAGGACTTGACGAGATGCAACGTCGTGGTCTGGCAGTTAACAATCGTCCAAACAAATCGCTTGGATACAGCAACAACAAGAACATCAATACACAGGTGCAGTTGCATCGCAGGTTGAGCAGGAACGGTCGAAACATTGCCCTGAACGGCGACTTCCGTTACAGCGACGGCAACAATCAGAACGCTAACCTGTCAAGGGTGCACCTCTATCAGGAGAAAGACCGCTTCGGCAACGACTCCACTTATCAGACAAACCGCTATACCGAGTCGGCTAGCGATGGACTGAATTACTCAATAGGCCTCACCTATACCGAACCTCTTCTTACTTTTAAGACTCAACAGGAAAATAACACCGAGCGGTCTGCTGGTCGCCAGCAAAGAAACAGAGGTCCCTTCGGTGGTGGCAACCAGCGTCGTTCGTTCGGTCAGCAAGGAGTATTCCTGCAACTGAGCTATCGCTTCAATTACAGCCACCAGAAAAACAATCCTGCCACTTATGATTTCCCTGATTTCAGCGACGAGGCCTTCAATGCTGTTTTGCAGGATTATCGCGAATGGACGGCACTCTTCGGCTATCTCGACAACCCTTATGAGAGCTACCTGAGTACTGAACTGAGTCGCTACTCAGAGCGTACTGAGTACAACCATCAGGCCAACGTACAGTTGCGCTATGTTCGCAACAAGATGAACATGAATATTGGCTTTACCGTGCAGCCGCAAAGGTCGCACTTCATACAGAATTACTTGGGGCGTCAGATTGATACTGTGCGGAATGTAACTAATATTTCGCCGACCCTGAACATGCGCTATCGCTTCAATCAGCAGACCAACCTGCAGGTACGGTTCCGTGGACAGAGTCAGCAACCGAATATTACGCAACTGCTTGACATCTACGACGATACCAATCCATTGAACATCACGATGGGTAACCCGGGATTGAAACCATCGTTCACCACCAACCTCACTACCAATTTCCAGATGATGCGTCGCACAACGTTCGTTACTGACAGTCTGGGTATGCAGATTCCAAAGGCGCAACGTCACTGGAGTTTCAACGTTAACGCAGGCTGGCGGACTACTTACAATGCCATCGGTAACATTGTTACTTACAATGAGAAAACAGGTGCCCGTACCACACGTCCTGATAATATCAATGGCAACTGGAGTGCTAATCTGGGTATGAGTTTCAATGTCGCTCTCGACACGCTGAACAGCTGGGACTTCAGTGGTGGTCTCAACGCCAGCTACAGTCATCAGGTGGGTTATGTCAACCCAAATCGTACGGCCACTGCTGAACGCAATGTCACACATACCTATAATTTGTCACCCGATGTGTCGCTCAGCTTCCGCAACTCGTGGCTCTACGTGTCGCTGAACTGTCGAACCACCTATGCACATACAGATAATCGTCTGCAGGCATCGAACAACCTCACCACGTGGAACTTCAATTACGGAGGAAACACGCGCATCACCTTCCCATGGGGCTCCAGTCTCTCTACCGATTTCCATTGCTTTAGCAGACGCGGTTACGACGACGAGACGCTGAATACCAATGAACTGCTGTGGAACGCCCAGCTGTCGCACAGCTTTCTCAGAGGCAAGGTGCTTACCGTCATGCTGCAATGGTATGACATTCTACGCGAACAGACCAACTTTACTCGAACCGTCAATGCCAATGGCTGGCGCGATCAGGAGGTCAATGCCATCACCAGCTATGCTATGGTGCACGTCAGCTACCGTCTGAACTTCTTTGGTCGTGGCAACAACGGTCGTAGTAATAACGGTCGTGGACGCTGGGGTGAAGGTCCTGGTGGTACTGATGGACCTGGCAGACCTGGTGGTTGGGGCGGTGGAGCACCTGGTGGCTTTGGTGGTCCTGGCGGTGGCTTTGGCAACCGTTTTTAATCCATTCGTAAAAAAAAGTGTCAATTTGTTTGAAAATTCAAAAGAATTGAGTATATTTGCAGACAAATATCGACATTTCATATCTAAAACCTGATATTACATGACAATTACAATGATTATTCAACTCCTGATAGTGCTGGGTGCACTATGGATTGGCTCTCGTTATGGAAGTCTGGCACTGGGTGCCATTTCCGGTATTGGTCTTGCGTTGTTGGTCTTCGGCTTTGGCCTGAAACCAGGTACACCACCTACTGACGTTATCTACATCATCATCGCAGCTGTCACCTGTGCAGGTATCATGCAGGCATCGGGTGGTATGGACTGGTTAATTCAGATTGCAGAGAAGTTGCTGAGAAAGCATCCAGGCCGTATCACTTTTCTGGCACCACTTACTACTTTCTTTCTGACGGTGCTGGTAGGTACTGGTCACGTGGTTTACACGCTGATGCCTATCATCTGTGATATCGCGCTGAAGAAGGGTATTCGTCCAGAGCGTCCTTGCGGTGTGGCCAGTATCGCCTCACAGGTAGGTATCACGTGTTCACCTATCGCTGCTGCCGTTGTAGCCTTCGTCTCTATTTCAAATGCCAATGGCTTCGACATCACCATTCCCCGTGTGCTGATGATTTCCATTCCAGCCTGTGTGTGTGGACTGATGGCAGCAGCTACGGCTTCCTATCGTCGTGGTCTCGACCTCGACAAAGACCCGAAGTTCCAGGCTAAGTTGAAAGATCCTGAGCAGTATAACTACATCTACGGTTCTAATGCTACCACGCTTGACAAGGAGATTCCCCAGTCGGCTAAGAATGCTGTATTTATCTTCCTTGCTGCATTGGGTGTTATTGTACTGTTCGCCGCCCTGCCACAGCTGTTACCCTCTTATGTTACCGTTAAAGTTGTCAAGGGAGCTGGTGACGTGATGATTGCCGGCGGAACCAAGATATCTGCGGCTGCACTCGCTAAAGCTGGTATTGTAGCTACAGGTCTGACAGAGACTGGCACGATAGCCCTGAAGATGAACTTAGTTATCCAGATCGTGATGATCTCTGCTGCTGCATTAATGATTATTTTCTGCAAAGCTGCTCCCAAGAAGGCCGTGGCTGGTCCAGTATGGCAGTCGGGTATGGTGGCTGTCGTAGCTATCTATGGTATCGCTTGGCTAGCAGATACTTATTTCTCGAACTACATGGATGAGATGCAGGATATGCTGGCCGATGTCGTAAAGGCTTATCCCTGGAGCATCGCCTTTGTATTCTTCATGGTTTCTGTGCTCATCAACTCTCAGGGAGCTGTAGTGGTGGCCATGTTGCCGTTGGCTTATAAGCTCGGTATTCCTGGTCCGGTTCTTCTTGGTGTACTGCCTGCCGTTTACGGTTACTTCTTTATTCCTAACTACCCAAGTGATATTGCTACTGTAAACTTCGACCGTTCGGGTACAACTGTTATTGGTAAGTACTTGTTGAACCACTCGTTCATGATGCCAGGACTCATCAGTGTCACCACATCGACAATTGTAGCATATATTCTTTCGTTGATATTCTATTAAAGAGGGGTAGGGTAAGACTCCATGAAGTATTCATAGAATACAAAATAAAAAAGAACCGCCGGATTCACATCCGACGGTTTTTCTCTCAATTTCTTTTGAGTTCGTGCCTGAATTACTCAGCAACAGTGCTATCAGCAGCAACAGTGTCAGCAGCTACAGTGTCAACATCAGCGCTATCAACAACTGCGATTGAATCTGAATCAACAGCCTCAGCCTGAGCGGTCTTGTTACCACAAGAAGCGAAAGAGATAGCTGCAACAGCAACGAACATAAATACTAATTTTTTCATTTTTCTAAGCTTTTTAAATCTGTAAAACAATCATTTGTTTATTAAAACGCTGCAAAGTTAGGCATTTTTTTAATACGACGTATCATTTTTTTCGTTTTTTTTTAGGTAAATTTTGTAACTTTTTTACAAGTAGCTATAAATCAGTTAATTACGAAATGTTAAAAATCATGTAAAAATTACACCAAACTGAATTTTTGCTAAAAAACGGGTATTTTCCAATAAAAATGTGTACCTTTGTGCTCGTAAACAAGAGAGCAAAATTTGACATAAAAGAAACACCATATTATATATATGATAGATACCTCCGCTTTTCAAGGAAAAAAAGCCGCTTATTATACGCTGGGATGTAAGTTGAACTTCTCAGAGACCTCCACTTTTGGTAAGATGCTCAGTGAACTGGGTGTCCAGACTGCTAAGAAGGGTGAGCAGGCAGACATTTGTCTGATTAATACCTGTTCAGTGACCGAGGTGGCTGATCACAAGTGTCGGCAGGCTATCCATCGCTTGGTACGCCAGAACCCTGGCGCCTTTGTGGTGGTGACGGGTTGCTATGCACAGTTGGAACCCTTGAAGATTAGCAAGATTGAGGGCGTGGACCTGGTGCTGGGCTCCAACGAGAAGGCGAACCTGGTGCAGTACCTCTCTGATGGTTTTGTTGGTCGCAATAAAATTGCGACACACTGTACAGAGAAGACGAAGGATATCAAGACCTTTGCGCCCAGCTGTTCGCGTGGTAACAGGACACGCTACTTCTTGAAGGTACAGGACGGCTGTGACTATTTCTGTACCTATTGTACCATTCCCTATGCTCGTGGATTCAGCCGTAATCCGACTATTGCCTCGCTGGTGGCACAGGCTGAGGAGGCAGTTCGCGAGGGTGGCAAGGAGATTGTGTTGACGGGTGTGAACATCGGTGACTTTGGCAAGACGACAGGCGAAAGTTTTGTGGACTTGGTGAAGGCTTTGGATGCTGTGGAGGGTGTGCAGCGCTATCGCATCAGTAGTATGGAACCCGACCTGCTGACTAATGAGCTGATAGACTATTGTGCCCAGAGCAGGGCTTTCATGCCTCACTGGCATATTCCTTTGCAGAGTGGTAGCGATACGGTGCTAAAATTGATGCATCGCCATTACAATCGTCAGTTGTTTGCCGACAAAATACATCGTATCAAGGAGGTGACGCCCGATGCCTTTATTGGTGTCGATGTAATGGTGGGCTGTCGTGGTGAGACGCCAGAGTGTTTTGAGGAAACCTACGAGTTCCTGCACGATCTGGATGTCACCCAACTACATGTCTTCCCATATTCTGAGCGTCCTGGTACATCGGCGCTGAAGATTCCCTATGTGGTATCGGATGCTGACAAGAAAGCCCGCAGCCAGCGACTGCTGGAACTGTCTGACGAGAAGACCTACGCCTTCTATGAACACTATATCGGTCAGGAGGCAAAGGTGCTGTTTGAGAAGGCTCCTCGTGGTAAGGCGATGCACGGATTCACGAAGAACTATATCCGTGTGGAACTGCCAGCAGCAGAGGCTCGCGAGGAATACGACAACCAGTTGATGACTGTACGACTTGGTGAGTGGAATCACGATAAAACAGCACTGTTGACGCATTCGCTAATTGATAAATGATAACGGATAAAGGATAATGGATAATGGATAAGGTAGCAATCGTCATATTGAACTGGAACGGAGCCAAGATGATGGCTCAGTATCTGCCCACGGTGCTGAACTACTCGCGCGACGAGGCAACGGTGTATGTAGCCGACAATGCGTCAACGGACAACTCGATGGAATTGTTGCGTAGCAAGTTCCCAGAGGTCAAGACCATCGTGCTGGACAAGAACTGGGGTTTTGCTGAGGGGTATAACAAGGCGCTGAAAGAAATCGAGGCTGAGTACTATCTGTTGCTGAACTCCGACATTGAGGTGACGCACCGTTGGCTGACTCCGATGATTGAGTTCATGGATGTTCATCCGGAGGTGGCCGCCTGTCAACCCAAGCTGCTCTCTATATATAATAAGGATGCGTTCGAGTATGCTGGGGCGAGTGGGGGATACCTGGACCGCTATGGCTATCCGTTCTGTCGCGGTCGCATCTTCGATACCGTAGAGGACGACAACGGACAGTACGACTATGCTTCGGAGATACTGTGGGCTACAGGTGCTGCGCTGATGATTCGTGCTAAGGACTATTGGAGTGTGGGAGGACTGGATGGTCGCTTTTTTGCCCACAACGAGGAGATAGACCTCTGCTGGCGACTGCGCATTCGTGGGCGTAAGCTCTATTGTCTGCCAGAGAGCTACGTCTATCATGTTGGTGGTGGCACATTACCTAAGTCAAATCCCATGAAGACGTTCCTCAATTTCCGCAACAACCTGACGATGCTCTACAAGTGTCTGCCCGATGACGAACTGCAGCATGTCATGCGTTGGCGCTGGTTCTTGGACTACTTGGCAGCATGGGAAACGCTTATCCTGAAACGCAACTGGGGCGACTTCAAGGCTATCTATCGCGCTCGTCGTGCTTTCAAGCGCTGGCGCCACGATTTCGATAGGGATCGTCAAGAGATACAGGCTTCGCGCGTGGATAAGGAAATACCAGAGCAACGTTGTTTCTCCTTGCTTTGGCAGTACTACGCAAAGGGACGGAAACATTTCTCTGACCTACCATAAAGAAAAACATTTTTCGACCTATCATAAAAGAAAAAGCGGATTGCTCAGTGCAACCCGCTTTATTGTTTATTGTTGTTTGCTTTACAGAATGGTCTTCACAGCTTCCAGCATGCCCTTCTCCTGAATCACGTCGAGGAAGAGCTTCACCATCTGGTTCAGACCAGCAACCTTGTTCAGGTCTTCCTGCCAGATGAACTCTGCACCGAGTACGCCGTCGGCCACCTTCTGTGTGTCGCCAGTAGCCCAGAGCTCCTTCAGCAGATCCATAATCTTCTGGTCGTCGTTGGGAACAATCTCTACGCCGTCGGCACGCTTGCCACCCTTGTAGTAGGTGATGATGGCAGCCAGACCGAATACCAGACCCTTAGGCAGCTCGCCCTTGCGCTCCAGATAAGTCTTCACGCCGGGCAGGTCGCGAGCCTGGAACTTGGGGAATGAGTTCAGCATGATGCTGGTCACCTGGTGGTCTACGAATGGGTTGTCGAAGCGCTCCAGCACGTCGCCGGCAAACTTCTCCAGCTCCTCCATCGGCAGGTCGAGGGTTTGCATCAGCTCCTCAAACTGTACCTTGTGGATGTACTTAGAGATGACCTCGTGGTTGCAAGCATCACGAACGATGTCGACACCGCTCAGGAATGCAACAGGACTCAGTACGGTGTGCGGGCCATTCAGCAGGGTCACCTTACGCTTGTGGTAGGGCTCCTCTGAGGGAACGAACAGCACGTGCAGACCAGCCTTGTCTGCGGGGAACTCGTTGGCAACTTCCTTCGGAGCCTCGATAACCCACAGGTGGAAGTTCTCAGCCTGTACGACGAGGTTGTCGCGGTAGCCCACCTTCTCCTGAATCTCGGCAATCTCCTTGCGGGGGAAGCCAGGAACTATGCGGTCTACGAGGGTAGCGTAAACGCCGCAGCACTCGTCGAACCACTTCTTGAAGTCTGCAGGCAACTGCCACAGTTCGATGTACTTATTGATGCAATCCTTCAGCACGTGGCCATTCAGGAAGATGAGCTCGCAGGGGAAGATGATCAGACCCTTCGTGGGATCGCCGTTGAAGGTCTGGTAGCGACGATACAGCAACTGTACCAGTTTGCCGGGATAAGAACTAGCAGGCTTGTCCTCCAGCTTACAAGCGGGATCAAAAGCGATACCAGCCTCAGTGGTGTTAGAGATGACGAAACGAATCTCGGGCTGGTCAGCCAGTGCCATGAAGGCATCGTTCTGAGAGTAGGGGTTCAGTGCACGGCTGATGACGTCGATACGCTCCAGCGTGTTCACGGGCTTACCGTTCTCGCGGCCCTGCAGGTTCACGTGGTACAGGCAGTCCTGACCGTTCAGCCACTCTACCATACCCTTGTCAATAGGCTGTACGACAACGACAGAACCATTGAAGTTGGTCTTCTGGTCCATGTTCCAGATAATCCAATCAACGAATGCACGGAGGAAGTTACCCTCACCAAACTGAATCACCTTTTCAGGCATTACGCTCTTCGGAGCGAAGTGTTTGTTTAACGGCTTTAACATAACGTATTTGCTTTTTGTATTATTAGTTTGTTTTTTCAGTGATGCAAAGTTAGTGAATAATTCCGTAACCTGTATAATATTTCACGTTATTTAAGACGTTAACGTTTGCGGACGTTTATAGTTAGAACGCTTCTGATGCTCCAGCGTCGACTGGCAGGAAGGCACCGTTGACCGTCTATTCTGAATGCGTTCATCTTTATATATATACAAATTGTTCTTGTGTTGCAAAGTTACAATTATGTGAGCGAAATACAAAATTAATCTTCACTTATTTTTATTTCCTCATTGATAATGCCGGAATCCATAATGAAATCAAGGTAAGAAATGAAGAAGGAATCACCGTCTTCCAAAACTCCTTGTTCTTCATACTTCAATACAACTTTAATTTTAAACTACAACCCTTTTCTTATTTTAAAGACAACTTAGGACAACTTAGGACAATGCAACGCCACACTCTGACCTTAGTCAGAGAACAAAGACAACTTTTCTCTGCAGGCAGAGAACTTTTTTTGCGCACCCTTTTTGTTTTAAAGACAACTTGGACAACTTTGGACAACTTTGGACAACTCTTTTTAATTCTCCAATTGACTTCGGACTCCGTAGACGCGGTTGCGTCGTAGGCTAATATTATAGTTGTCCCACGTTGTCCAAGTTGTCTTTTTAAATAAAAACCCACCCGGTTGTCTTTTAACAAAAAACTTCCGGGTGGTCGTTTAAGGCTCGGGCTCCTCGTCCTCCTTGACAACCTTGTTGTCAGGCTTATTTGGCCTCCGTATCAGGCTGATATGGCGCCGTATCAGGCTAATACGCATCGCTATCAGGCTGTCCCGTGGCGCCGTGAGACTACCTTGATTTTGACAATGCAAAGGTATATAAAAGCCATTGCGGTTCACGAATACTTCGCAAGGTTATTTTTTTTTCTTCATTTTTTTTCATTCCTGAATATCTTGACAAAAAACTGTTGCAGTGTTGCAGTGTTGCAGTTCTCTTAAGGGTATTCCCATACCCTAAAAATACTTCTATATTTATATATAAATATAGAGTTAATTTTTGACTTTCGTATAATCTATTTTGGAACTGCAACACTGCAACAACTGCAACAAATTATTCTAGCTTCTAAACAACTTTTTTGAAAAAGTGTTGGTTATGCGTAACATTTTTATTATCTTTGCACACAAGTATCGGCTAATCGTCGTAAACGACGCAAGCTAAGGCTGATTCCCTGAGTGCAGGGTGCCGGTATGATTTTAGTGGAAATAAATTATAGCGTTAGTGCTATATTCGGTGATGTCCCTGAACCTTGCAATTTCAAATTGACATCTTGATTCGAATAAGTGCCAACGTCTACGCGATAGCGTGGACGGGACTTATCATCAAGATGTGGGTTTTGCAAGGACCGAGGGACATCGATAAGCGCCTTTCCGCGCTTTTTCGTGTCCTTAGGTTCTATGCCGAACTCACATACTCCGAACGATAGTCCTTTCGCCTAAAACTATAGCGTGGATATGTCAGACATACCTATTTCTTCCCATTTCTTTACTAACCGAGATGGGAACACTTTGATGAATGAGTTTGAGGGCATTCTTGAAAACAACCCTCAAGTGAAGTACCTTGATGCTGTGGTAGGATTTCTTCGTGCATCGGGCTATTTTTCCTTGCGCCCTTTCCTGGATGGTATTAATAAGGTTAGAATTCTGATTGGCATTGATGTGGATAAGTATATCGCCAAGGCAAACCAAAAAGGAGAGTTGTTCTTTGGTGCAGAGGAAGAAGTGAAAGAGGAATGTCTTCGCCTATTGAAAGAAGATATAGAACAATCCCACTATTCCAAGAAGGTTGAAGACGGTATGCTCCAGATGGTGCAGGACTTGATAGATGGTAAACTGGAACTTCGTGCACATCCCTCCAAGAAGATTCATGCAAAGCTTTACATTCTCTATCCTGAGAACTATAATCAGCATTGTTTTGGTGCAGCCATTACTGGTAGTAGTAATCTAAGTGGCAATGGTCTTGGCATTGGCGAGGACAGACAATACGAGTTCAATGTGAAGCTGACTCGATACGATGATGTGCAGTTTGCCAGGAACGAGTTTGAACTGCTATGGGAAGAGGCCAAGAACGTTCCCATCAATGCAGAAGACTATCAGGGTGCGCTTGACAAAACCTATCTGAAAGGCGACGTTACTCCATACGAATTGTATATCAAGATGCTGATGGAATATTTCAGCGACAGAGTATTAGCTATTGACCAAGATGATCCTTTCGACATGCCTGAAGGCTATAGCAAATACGACTATCAAGCAGATGCTGTTGTGGAGGGTTATCAGAAGCTGATGCGCTATGATGGTTTCTTCCTTGCGGATGTCGTGGGTCTTGGTAAGACAGTTATTGCCACCATGATTGCCAAGAAGTTCCTGATAGAGAACGGTCCTGAGCATACAAAAATACTGGTGGTCTATCCTCCTGCTGTTGAGCAGAACTGGAAGACGACTTTCAAGGACTTTGGCATAGACAAATACAGTCGCTTTGTCAGTAATGGTAGTCTGTCGAAAGTACTTGATGAAGACAACTATGACTACTGGAATGCAGACGAATATGATTTAGTATTAGTCGACGAGGCTCATAAGTTCCGCAATCATACTACTGGTGCTTTCAATCAGTTACAGGAAATATGTAAGATGCCTCGATTGGAAACGGGCTATATTCCTGGATATAAGAAAAAAGTAATGCTGATTTCTGCTACACCGATGAACAATACACCAGCAGATATCTACTACCAGATACTGATGTTCCAAGACCCACGCCATTGTACGATTGATGGCGTCCCCAACCTGACTGCTTTCTTCTCACCTTTGGTGGTTGAGTTCCGTAAGTTCCGCAAACAAGAGGATTTTGACGTTAAACAGTTTAAGAAGTTAGCAGAGAAAGTTCGCGATAGGGTTATCAAACCTCTGACTGTTCGTAGAACAAGAACAGATATCGAGAACATCGCCCGATATAATAAAGATGTGAACGGTTTTCCCAAAGTGGACAAACCTATCAAGAAGGACTATGAGTTGAACGACCACTTGGCTAACCTCTTTGAAAAGGCGATGCACATCCTCGACAAAGAACTGACCTATGCTCGTTATCAGGCTATTGCTTATCTGAACCCTGATGCTGCACCAGGACTCTATGACAATGCAGAGGTTATCAGCCGCAGTTTGGCAGGAATCCGCAAGAATGGACTTGTAAAGCGTCTGGAGAGTAGTTTCCACGCTTTCACCAAATCTCTGAAAGCCTTCCGTCAGGCCAATCAGAACATGATAGAAATGTGGGAGAATGATAAGATATTCATTGCTCCCGACTTGGATATCAACGCATTGATAGAGGCCGGATGGAGTGAGGAGGAGATTGAGCAGAAGATGAACGAAAAGGCTGAGATAAATCCTAAGAATGCTTCTTTCAAACGTGAACACTTTGACGCAGAATATATAGATAGGCTAAGAGCAGACCAGACACTCCTTGATGATATGTGGCAGGAGTGGGAATGCATTACTGAAGAAGACGACTCTAAGTTTGCCAAGTTCGAAGACCTGCTGAAGCACGAACTATTTAAGAAGGAGAAGAATCCAGAAGGTAAGATTGTAGTCTTCTCTGAATCAGTAGATACTGTGGAATATCTGGAACGACGCATCAATCGTAAGGACGTTTTGGTAATTTCTTCCAAGAACCGCAGTCAGCTGTTCAAGACCATTCGTGAGAACTTCGATGCCAACTGGAAACAGAAGTTGAACGATTACAATATCATCCTTACAACAGATGTGTTGGCAGAAGGTGTGAACTTGCATCGCTCGAACATTATCATCAATTATGATACACCTTGGAACTCTACTCGTTTGATGCAGCGCATAGGTCGTGTGAACCGTATCGGCTCTACGGCTGGCATCATTTATAATTATGTATTCTATCCCTCACGCCAAGGAAACAAGGAGATCAAACTCAACCAAATAGCACTGAGTAAGATTCAGACTTTCCACACTACGTTTGGAGAGGATAATCAGATTTATTCAACAGAGGAAATCATTGATCGTGACCTTGACAAGCTGTTTAAGGAAAGCATCAAACGTGAGCAGGAAGACCGCAATCTGGAATTGCCTTTCTACGAAGAGTTGCGTGCACTCTACCAGCAGAATCGCAAGGAATACAAGCGTATTGAACGTCTCTCACTCCGTAGTCGTACAGGTCGTGCACCTCGTGAGATAGAAGGTGTTACGTTATCTGGTGACTCCTTGGTTTTCCTCAAGACCAACTTCCGCAAGTTGTTCTATCTGGTAAATGATGAAAAGACACGAGAACTCTCTGTGCTTGACGCCATGAATTATTTCAAGGCGAAACCAGAGGAAAAGGCTGTGCCTCGTATGGAGCAACATCACGAACATGTGGAGAAAGCCTTGAATGCCTTCAAGAAGTCGAAAGAGCTGGAGATACAAGACGAAGAATCCAATCAGAATCAGCGCAGCAATCTTGGTGCACAGGTTACTACGGCTGTCAGCCTGCTGAATAGTATGTTGCCTCATATTGATGATGGTGATACTCGTCTGAAAATCGTGCAGTTGAAAGAGCTGGCAGAACGAGGTACTATTACCTATATTGCCAAGCGCTTGCAACGTATTCAGAAAGACCTGCAACGTCAAGGAGGAAGCAGAGCCAAGCTGACTTTTGACGATGCTTTGAAGCAGGTACTGGAAATGGCTAACAAATACAATGCCTATTACAGGGAAATGCAGCATGCAGAAGAGGAATCTGATGCAACCATCATATTGTCAGAATCATTTCAAAACAACTAAGCCCTATGAACTATAAAGAAGTCATTGAATCGAAATATAATCGCCAGAACTGGCAGTTGCTGTTACACGACATTTTTGGCAACAAGATAAAATTCTGGAATACGCCATCAACAATCCCAACCAGTAGTCAGTTTGCCAAACATGCACTTTGGCTGGGTACTATCACATTGAGCGACAACCAGACCGTCAGCATCTACGAAGTTGAACTCTCTGATAGCGTTGATATAGAACGCAATCGTCGAGGTATCCGCGATATGTTGCTGACTGACTGGCGAAACAATGGCAATGCTGGAGCTTTTATGTTCTGCTATCGCAAGAACGAAAGTGTACTCCGATTCTCCTACGTTAGCGAGGCTTGGACGTTTGCCGATGATGGCAGTTACCAGAAAGAATCGACAGATGCCAAACGATTTACTTATCTGCTGGGTGAAGGTCATCGTAGCCGTACCGCCATTCAGCAGTTTGAGAAACTGCGCGACAGTAGTCTTACGTTGAAGGATCTGACCAAAGCGTTCTCTGTGGATGCTGTCAGCGATATGTTCTTCAAGGGTTATAAGCAGCAGTACGAAGATATCATCTTCTTTGTTACTGGTAAGCGGATGGTAAAGGTTGCCAACAAATGGGAGGAACGTCAGGAGGGCAAGCCCAATGAGTATATCATGCAGCAGTTTGCCAAGTTTGACAATCAAGAGAAAGCTATTCGCGATTATGTGAAGAAACTGATGGGTCGTCTCGTCTTCCTCCAGTTCTTGCAGAAGAAAGGCTGGCTGGGTGTGCCTGCTGGTGCTGAATGGGGTACGGGTGATGCGGAGTTCATACAGAACCTCTTTGCCCAAACAGCAGATAAAGACCACTTTATAGATGAAGTATTGGAAGCACTCTTCAACGATCTCAATAGTGAGAATGTGAAGAAACTACCTCAATATCGTACACCTTATCTCAATGGCGGTTTGTTCGAGCGTGATGCCACAGACGAAACAGAGTTTCCTCTGCCTGCAAAATATATGCAGGGCCTGCTCGACTTCTTTGCCTCCTACAACTTCACCATCGACGAAAACGACCCTGACGATGCAGAGGTAGGTGTTGATCCAGAGATGTTAGGTCGCATCTTCGAGAACCTGCTGGAAGACAACAAAGATAAGGGAGCATTCTACACACCAAAGGAAATCGTCAGCTATATGTGTCGCGAAAGCCTCATTGCCTATCTCCAAACAGACATTGAGGACGAACCAACGAAAGAAGCCATTCGTCAGTTTGTGACCACACATGATGTCAACGCTCTTGGAACTAACGACAAATTCCGTCAGCAAGTGGATGAGGCTTTGAAGAACGTCAAGATATGCGATCCTGCTATTGGCTCAGGAGCTTTCCCAATGGGTCTGCTGAAAGAACTATTCCAATGTCGCACAGCCCTCGAAGGAATTACACAAAGCAAAGCAGCAGAAATCAAGAAGCACATCATTCAGCAAAACATCTATGGTGTAGATATCGAGCGTGGCGCTGTTGATATAGCCCGCCTCCGTTTCTGGCTGTCGCTCATTGTTGACGAGGAAACCCCGCAGGCTTTGCCCAACCTCGACTTCAAGATTATGCAAGGGAACTCACTACTGGAGCAATACAAGGGTGTTGACCTTTCAACGATGACAGAGAAAAAAGCCGATGAATCAGGTATGCTATCTATCTTCGATAGTATGCTGGATGTTTATCGTCTCGACTTGCGAAAGAAACTTGATGAATACTATAATTGCACAGACCACAAACGCAAAGCAATCCTGAAGCAAGACATTATAAATAATGTAAAGCAGCAACTTGCAGAACAAAGCATCAATGTTGACTTTGGTGACCTCGACCTCTCAGGTAACAACCAATTTATGCTATGGCACACATGGTTCTATGATGTATTCTCACAAGGTGGTTTTGATATTGTAATTGGGAATCCGCCATATGTTTTTGCCAGAAACAGTGAAGAGAAAGGAATGAGCCAAGAAGACAAGGAGATATATTATAAGAAGTTTGCCTTAGCAAAATATCAAATCAACCTCTATCATCTATTCGTAGAGCAGGGCGTAAATTTGTTGAATAATAAAGGTTCTTTTGCATATATCATTCCAAACAACTGGATGACAATAAATACTAACAAGGACTTTAGAAAATACATCCTAAGCCATTCTAATATTGCTGTTACCAATTTTTACAAACAAGTATTTGAAAATGCAGATGTTGATAGTAGTATTTTGGTGTTTTCAAAAGACCAAAACGACGAGATAATTCGTCTTAATGAAGCTATACAGATTGATAAAATTAAATTAATAAAAGAAGTTTCTAAGCAAGTAATTCTTTCACAAAAAGATTTTATTATAAATATTGAATTATTTAAAGGTGATGATAATTATAATATTATATTGAAGATGGAAGAGCATTCAAAACCTTTAAGTTTTTATGCTCAGGTTAAATGTGGAATTAAAGCCTATCAAGTTGGAAAAGGCCATCCTGCACAAAGTAAAGAAGAAAAAATAAATAGGGTATTCCATTCTAAAACAAAACGGGGAGATGATTATTACAAATATCTAGAAGGTTCTGATGTAAAACGCTATATCCTAACTTGGGAAAACAAGGAGTACATTCGGTATGGAAATCATCTTGCTGAACCACGAAGGAATTGGAATTTGTTTTCATCTGTTAGAATATTAGTAAGACAAATACCATCCAAGCCCCCATACTGCATTAATGCGGTTTTAACACATGATACCTATATCAATGATTTGAATTCTATGAATATTATTGATATGAGATGTGACCCGTATTATCTTTTGTCGATATTAAACTCTAGGCCAATCTCTTTCTGGTTTGCCCAGAAATTCGGTAAGCTTCAACGTGGTCTGTTTCCACAATTTAAAATTAATGAATTAGCTTCGTTCCCTATTCCCAATGTAAGTAAAGAAACAATGGAAAAACTATCCAAATTGGCTTCAAAAATATTGGAACAAAAAAGAAAAGAGATTTCTTCTGATACGGCATCTCTTGAATTGGAAATAGATTCCATTGTATCAGAACTATTTGGTTTGAATTCAAACGAAATAAAAAGAATAAACAAATATGAGTAAATCAATTAGGAAAACAAAGTCACCAGCCAAAATACTGGAAGTAAAGATTAATGGTAAGCTAGTAAAAGAAAAAAACTCTACGGAAACCTTTCTTTCTGTATTAAGAATACTTGGCCCTAAAAAAATAGCAGAAATGAAAGATGTAAAAATAGAAGGGCTTCCTTTGGTTGTTTCATCGAAGGATTATAGAATGCAATTAAGTGCTTTGGACAACCATTGGTATGCGTGTACTCACATGCCAACAAAGAGCAAAAAAAACTTACTTGAAAGAATTGCCAAGCTATTAGATGTTAAACTCAAAGTTGAAATGTATTAAAAGTAATTGACATAATTATGAACATATATCATTATACAACACTTGAAACTTTCATTAGGATATGGCTGTCAGAAGAACTTTTGCTTGGAGAGTACAAAAATATGAACGATTTGTATGAAAGGCAGAAGTTCTGTGGAATAGATATTGGTCCTAATAGCGGTGTCTCTAAAGAGATTAGGAAGCAGATAGGAGATCCTATAGATTTTATCTTCAAACAAATTGCTAAATTTCGACAAATCAGCTTTTGCAATGATTTCAAAGATGGAACAAAAGGGTGTCTTTCGTCTATGATGTGGGGGCAATATGCAAAAAATGAAAAAGGGGTCTGTATAGAATTCGACAAAGAAAAACTTTTAGAAAGGAAGAATGGCTACATACCTGGGGATGTAAACTATGATGTCAACATACCATTTATTACGATTTCCTCATCTTGTTTTGCAAAAGAGCCCGATAAAGAAATAAGAACTGCTATTATTGATAATAAAGATATAGTGTTTTTTAGTAAGCATAAACACTGGGAATATGAAAACGAATTTCGTATTGTATCAGATTCTAAGTCATCAATATCAATAAAAAAAGCAATTTCTTGTGTCTATGTACAAAATCCGTATAGTACAGATACAAAACTTCTAAAAAAGCTAATAAAGAATAAAGTTCCAATTAGGTATATTGATTTGGTTACTGATGGAGATTATGTTAGTCTCTGCATAAAAAATTTAGAATAAACATAACATATGACAAAACTCGAAAAACTATACAGCATAATTGAGAACTCTCGCGAAGTGGGAGTGAAGCTGAGCAAGGATGTCCTTCAGCAAGTGGAGGAACTGGAGGAGGGTATCATCAAGGAAGAGATATTGCCTGCATTGGGCAATGATATTGCACCACGCTTGGAACCCATCAAGCGCGACTTGGTGCTGGTAGTGGAGTATCATCCTAATGAGCCAATCAGCGTTGCGCTAAGTCGTAAGACAAAGATTAGTGAGATTATGGGTGCCAAGACGCTGACACCTCGCAGCAGTACGCCTGTAAAAAGCGAAGAAGAACCAACAGAAGTGAAACCTCATGAGCTCACAAAGCACATAGAGAACACCACGAAAGGTATGCGGGTCACCTTCCCTGACGGCACCGTCATCTGGCATCGTCAAGCTATCGACACCTTCATTGATGCCCTGCGTAAGATAGGTTTGGAGCGCATCCCACCATTGGGCATCGAGCATGGTAATGGCTATAACCTTGTGAGCAGAGATAAGCGTCCCACCGTTCCAGGTCGAATCTGGCAGCATGAATGCGATGGCTGGTATATCTATTCGAACATCAGCAACTCTCAAAAAGCAGAAGACCTGAAACGTATCTCAGACCATTATCGTCTGGGACTAAAGATAGAAGAAGGAAAGCCTGAATAATTACTCCGGCATCTGTTGCACCACCTTGCCATCAAGCACTTTGCCGTTGGCATGTTTGTTACGTTTGATGCCGTCGCTACCCCAGATGCCCCACTGTTTGAAGAAGAAGGCGGCTCCGTGAGCCTCGGTCGAAGCAAAAGACAGTAGGGACTGGTACCTGTTTCATAACAATTTGAATAGCATAGAATCAGGTATAGCGTCATTAATTAATCCAGATAGCAATGAAGATACCTGAAGTAGTATTACAGGAGGCCAGCGAGACAATGGAAATGCTGGAGGGCACAATTGTTTACTTGGGCAAAATAGGCGATAGCAGAGATGTTTATCTACTTGAGCAGCCTATTGATGCAGAGACTGGTTTTCCATTCGTATACTTGTACGATGGGCAAAGTGCTATGGAAATAACAGGCTTCGAGGCTTTGGATATTATTAATGAGGTAGAAAAACGAAGTACAATGGGGACAGGTGTCCCTACTGTTCTCTATAATTGTTAATGGAATGTTAATAGATTTTTTTGTCCTCAAAAAAGTGAAAAAGTGGGTCTAGCCTACATAGTGTTATTTAACACGTTGCTATACAGCTATTTAGCATATGTAGGCTTGCCTTTCAAGCCTACATAGAGCCTACATTAGCC
>Ga0310697_10000613_pt1 | contig 46454 bp, 36 predicted proteins | sample 172DNAGHGlowgp2_FD_203883 | JGI IMG/M metagenome (GOLD analysis project Ga0310697, IMG submission 203883) | Sheep rumen microbial communities from Palmerston North, Manawatu-Wanganui, New Zealand - 1728 DNA GHGlow gp2 (v2) (version 2) | ecosystem: Host-associated > Mammals > Digestive system >...
ATGGGAGATGGTCATGAATGGCCACTTTGAAAGCAAGCCAAACCGCCGTATGCCGAACGGCACGTACGGTGGTGTGAGAGGAAAGGGAGCGAAAGCCAAAACTCTCGCTCCCCGACCTACTCGATTTTTGTGATAATGATTCTAACGGGTTGTTTCTTGCCCTGTCATGACGTTAAGCGCCATGTGATTGAATTACTCAGCAAGGCCCAGCAGAATGTCGATGATAGCAGTCACATCGCCGATGGTGATCTCACCGGTCTTGTTGGCATCGGCATTGGCCTCGTTAATGACCACGTCATAACCCAATAGGTAATCGATGATCGTTGCGATGTCACTGATGCTGACTTGGCCGTCATTGTTTGCATCACCAGGGATGACCTGTACGGGAGCCTCGATGACAAACTCGGCGCTTGCCACGTCGCTGTTGTTGTACAAGCCCTGCTTGGTGGCACGGGCCTGAATGGTCGTGGACTCGGTTACCGTGATTTCTTCGGTATAGGTTTGCCATGTTGAACCGCCGTCGGTGCTATACTCGATGGTGGCACCCTCCTCGCCCGTGATGGTCACTGTCTGGGCTCCGGTATATGTGCCGCTGGCAGGTGTGATAGTCGGCGTGGCAACAGTGGGGAACAGGCCGCCGCTCAGCATCCAAGCCTTGTTAGCGGGCATTACGGCATATGTTGCCTTAACAAAGCCCAGCTTGCCCGACTCGTCGAAGCCGATTATATACTTCTGCGGGTCGGTAGCAAGAGTGCGGTGATCGGCGTTAAAAGAGCTTGTGCCCGATTTTGTCTCAAACTCGAGCTTGCCGTCGGTGTTGCAAAAGTAAGTACCTGTAAGCAGATTGGTTGCAGAATAGAGAGACGACTCGTTTGCAAGAGGAGCAGCTCTGTTGGCAGTGTCAGCTACAGCACACAAGGGAGCGCCCAGTGGCTTAATTTGGCAGTAAGCAGCATTGTCTGAACCACACTCAAGGATAACAGGAGTGCCGGCAGGAACTGTACCACCCGTAGTGGCTATAACGTCATACTCCAGCACGCCGTCGTTGTTGTTGCTGATGATATAGGCCTTCTCTACTTGGCCGTCCAGTTGGCATTCAAAGGGCACCTTGAGCGTCGTGTAGTATTTACCATTAAAAGTAAAATCAGGCTGTACATTAAAATGTGTGACAGGCTCAATATACCATTTGGCGTTGGCGGCTGACATTGACTCGTTAATGGCAAAAGTGCCGTTGTCGTCAATGAAATAACGGGTACCGATGTCGGCCATGCTGGAATAATCATCGGCCTGCAGTCTGATGCTTGCCGTGTATTGTGTGTTGGCTCCACTGCCGCTGGCAGCCACGACATTAAGGTACCTTTGGCTAAAGTGAATGAAATAGGTGCCTGGATATACGCCGGTGGTCAAGGCCAGCAGGCCTGTTCCCTGAGCGATCATGTCATAGTCATAATCGCTGGCAAAAGTGTTTCTCTTTTTGAAATAAATGACAGATGCCGGGTTAATGATGTCAGGGTCATCCACCATGTGAATGTCGGTCTGTAAATATTTTCCGGCACATGCAAGAGCGCGCCTTTTTGCATTCTCTGGATCACCAAAAAGCGGCGTGAATTGCCTTAGTCCACCACCGGCTGTACTGATGACTGTAACATAGTTGAACTTGTCGTTAGCGATTGTGATATAGTCGCTCGAGTACTGCGCATTGCGCACACGGTAATACCCCGTTCCGTTAAGTTGCGCCACAGCGGGAAAGATGCACAGCGTCATCAGTGCCAAGGTGCAAAGGTCTCGAAGTGTTTTATTCATAATAATCTCGATTTAATGATATTGTGTTAATAAAGAAATCGTGAGCAATTCACGATTGCCATGCTTGTGGCGCAGTAATGCCACTACATGGTTGTGAATTGCTCACGATAGATAGGGATCAATAACCCAGCAGGACATCGATCAGTGAGGAGACGTCGATGATGCTCACTCTGTCGTCTTCATTGACATCAGAGCAATACTCGCAGCCGGCACCCTCAACCTTCAGCAGGCGGTCGATGATAGCAGGCAAATCGCCAATGGTGATGTTGCCGTCATGGTTAGCATCGCCGCGGGTAAAGATCTTAATGGTCTGGTACTTCTCGGTTACAAGGAAGGCCTTGTTGGCTTCGACCTGACCGTTGTTGACAAATGAGTCACCGTCCAGGTTGCGAACCACGCAATCCTCGGTACCATCTTCCATCAGATAGATGCACTTCTTGACATCATCAAATGGCAGAGCCCAGAAGTACTTGTTGTGTACAGTACCCGAATTCTTAAGCATCAAGTGCTCATACTCTGCAATGTAGCTGTTGTAGAAGTCCTCACCTAGGACACCCTTCACATAATCGAAGAGTTTCTTCACTTGCGGGGTGGTGAGATTGAATTTGTCAATCAGGTAGTCCGGGCCAACCAGCAGGTTGTCGGTGACGGCAGTGCCAGCCTCGGTGCTCAGGTTGAATACCTTGTCGCCAGGCTCGGTTGCTGCCAGCAGCACGGGAGTTTGAGCGGGAATGATGCCGTTGATGGCCTCGATAATGGCACGGCCATTCTCATTGATGTTGGTCACCTTGTAAGCCTTCACGCCTTCAGGCAAGGTGTAGGCAAAGTCGGTGTACAATGTGGTAGCATAGCCACCGATACCACCCTGATAGGGGCATCCGAATCGCTTCTCAGGAATATTAACGGTGAACTCGTTGCGGGCCTCAAGCGTCCAGTAGGTGCTCGGTTCCTTATTGATGATGTTCACATTACCCTGGCTGATGTAGTCGGGCTTGTTGTTTTCCTGAACAATGTAGTACTTGAAGTCGGGGCGTACATTCTCGATAATGTCGATGTACTGAGCAAACTCACCCAACTCTTCCCTGATCTCTTCATATCTGGGATGATTCTTCACGCGCTCCCAGTAGGTCATTACGCTCTCGTAAGCAAAGCTCCAAACGTTCTCCTTGTTGCAGAGTACCTGCTGGTAGAAGGCCATGGTCGATGCCGAGTCAACAGGCTCGGTCAAATTGCTGCCCATGCGCTCCCAGGTCTGATGAACATCATAGTCCTTCAAGATGCTGGTGCCGTGGCCGCCGGCCTTGGCAATCACCTTGTGGATGGCGTCATTGATGAAGTCTTGGAGCATCGGCAGCTTGGCGTCTACCTTGCTCTTGTTCTCGGCATAGAAGTCAACAACGGGTTGCATGCTCGGGGTCTTGCCGTAGATGCGGTAGCCGTTCTCGTCCTTCTCAACATACAGGTGGTGGTCAAAGTTCTCTTCAAACTTCTCCATGATGGCATCCAGACCGGTCTGGCCCAGGATCTCACCTGAACCCTCGGCATGGAGCTTCTCAACCACGAGTTCTACAATCTCGGGAACATAACGCATAGCGCGGTCGGCATAGCCCTGGAGGTCGGCGCCTTGTGAGCGCAGCGACAGCACCTTACCGGTGTTGTCGGTTTCTACCCAGATGACTGTACCAGCTTGCTTGTCGATGTCGTTGGTGAAGTTCAAGGTCTTGCGGCCCTGAATGTTGGCATACATGTTGTTGCCGTTATTCTTGATGCTGAAGTAGCCCTTGATGGGATCTACCTCGTTGGGAGTAACGGGAATGTTGATCACATAAGCAGCTGTAACAACGGGGCTCTCGATACCCTTCTTCACGGCCTTGGCCATCAAGATAGTGGTCTCGTCCACGTTCACGGTGCTGCCCTCGTTCCAAGTGAGGCCACCATCAACACTATAATAGACGGTAGCGCCCTCAGGAGCATTGATTGTTACGGTCTGAGGCTCATTGTAGGTGCCGTTGGCCAGCGAGAAGGTGGGAGCGGCAACCGGCAGCTTGATGATGTACTCAGCAGTAGCAATAATACTGTTGACCATACCGTCCTTCATGGCAATGGCCTTGATGGTCATGTCGTCAGCAACTGTGATAGCACTGCTATAGACGGGGCTCTCGGCAGTGGGATCGGTGCCATCGGTGGTGTAGTGGATGGTTGCATCCTCGGTCTCACATGCAATGTTCACATTCTGTACTTCGGTATACTCACCTGCAGCGGGAGTGAAGGTCGGCGTGGTAACAACGGGACGGGCGGTGAAGGAGTATTCACCGGTTACAGTGGCAACGCCCTCGTGATAACCATCGGCAACCGTAACCGTCAGGTTGATGGTGCTTTCCTGGCTTGCAGTGATAACAATGCCATTCTCGCTATCATATTCCATCTCTTCACCATCACCAATCTGGTAGGTAATCATGGTGTCACCAACGGTGTTTCGGGTGGTGACAGTCACATGGGCCTGCTCATCGAGGTAGAAGCTACCGCTGGCAGGATTCAGGGTAACAACGATGTCGGGATAGTTGATGGTGTAGGTTGCGGTAGCAATCTCACTATTGGTCCAACCTTCCTTCACGGCGATGGCCTTGATGGTCATGGTCTTGTCCACGTTGATAGCCTCGCCGTAAACAGGGCTCTCGGCAGTGGGCTCGGCACCATCGACGGTGTAGTGGATGGTCGCATCCTCGGTAGCACAAGCAATTTCTACACTCTTAGCCTCAGTGTACTCACCAGCCTCAACCGAGAAGGTTGGAGTAGCAACCTGCTCGGGCTCGGGAGTAACCTCTTCCTTCTCAACGTAGATCCAACCATACTCAGAGTTTTGGTCAGTGGTTGAGTAGTTACCGAAGCGGTTGTTGCTGCTGTTGTACCTTACGGCACGGTTATAATCAACATGCTTTACACGGTAGCCGTCAAGCGTGCCATTGTAGTCAGAGATAGCCCAATTGGTAGAGTTGCCGAAGTCCAGACTAGTGGTGTTAGCAGCGTGCAGATAGGTATCGCCCAGTGCGAGAGTGTAGTTACCCGTAGTTCCGTCAAGGGTCATGATAGCAACATCATCGCCAACTTGTACCTCGTCACCAGCAGTAACGTCGATAGCAGTGAGGAAGTTGCCAGTGGCGGCGGCACCCATAGCCTTGTTGCCACAGACGATGATGTATTTCTTGCCGGCAACGAGCTGATCGGCATCAGTTACCTTAACAAAGGTCGTTGTCTCGCCAGAGGGGATGTTGATGGTGTAGGTTGCGGAAGCAATCTCACTGTTGGTCATGCCTTCCTTCATGGCGATGGCCTTGATGGTCATGGTCTTGTCCACGTTGATAGCCTCGCCGTAAACAGGGCTCTCGGCAGTGGGCTCGGTACCATCGGTGGTGTAGTGGATGGTAGCCTCAGGAGTTGAGCAGGTGATAGTCACGTTCTGAGCCTCGGTATACTCACCAGCCTCAACCGAGAAGGTCGGCGTAGCAACCTGTGTGGGCTCGGGAGTGTCGCCAGACTTCTCAATGAAGATGTAAACGGGCGACTGAGTTGAAGTTGAGGTGTAGCATGAGAAGATGTCACTGGTGTTATTGAACATCATCGTGTTACGGGTGCCTGCATTAAAGGTGATAGTGGCTTTGCCGTCGCTAGCTATTTCAATGGTAGCTTGAGCCTTGTTGTCAGCTTCTTCTTCAGTCCTCAGATAATTATTGCTGTTGGCACCGGCTGCATAAATGTAACCAGGTGTCTTAGAGGCCTTGAAGAGCCAGTAATATGCATCTTCAACCTGCTCCTGCTCGAGGGTGAAGATTTCGGTGGCCTCGGTAGTGGTAGCAATATCTTCAGCACTGATTGTGATAGCAGTTGCACTGCGGTTATTGTTATTCTGAGTGCTGCTCATTGCCTTAGCGTTCTCCTTGTTGACAAAGATGATGTGCTTTCCTACAGCGAGGTCAGCGACATTCGTTACAAGGACATACTCGTTGGTGCTGGGCTGAGGAGCGGCTTGCTTGGTGTAGGTTGCTTGAACAACCTGGCTCTCGTTGGTGCCCAGGACAGCCTTGGCATAGATAGTAGTGGTCTCATCAATCGTGATGGGCTCAGTATAGTCGGTGAAGTACTCGCCATTGTAGCTGTACTGGATGTTAGCACCAGCGGTAGCGCAGGTCAAGGTAACCGTAAGGTTCTCCTCAAAGGTAGTGCCATCCTCAGGATTAAAGACAGGAGCATCTACATTGACAACAGGAGTCTCACCGCTATCCTCAAATCCGAAAGTTACCTTGGGCAGGAATTTAGATCTTGTTTTGCTGCCGTTTCTATTAGAGGTGTAGAAGCTCTGATAGGTTGTTTGTCCTACACCATAGAAATAAGTAGTACCATAAGAATCAGCTGTTGTTTCAACATTCACAAGCAAATCACCACCATTGTAAACGAACGGCTGGTCAAATGTGATGGTCCATTCGCTCAGAGAGCTATTTTTCACAACTTCTACAGTTTTGACTGCGGTATAACCCTCGATGGCTACAGGTGTGCTCTCATACTCAGGCGTGTTGGCAGCCAAATTCTTTAATGAGAAAGTCGCATTTGTTGCGAAGTTAATGCCACTCTTAAGATAGAATGTCATTGACGTGATTGCCTTACCGTTTATGCCTTGCAGCATTTCGGCAGGATAAATCATCTGATTGTTTTGTGCATACTCATCAACATACAATCCATAGACAGGTAGGTAGGAGTTTTCTGTTGTCCCGTCACACACGGTCAGCTCGTATGCTGCTAGACCAGTTAATGTAACATCAAGGTCGATGTCTTCGCTCTCCACAGCACCAATGTGCAAGGTGCTGTTGAAAGTGCCGGCATTCGTTGGATTAAATTCAATGGGGATCGTTGCGGTCTCACCAGCTGCAAGTGTTGCAGGGGTGTAGGTGGTGCTGAAAGGAGCATCCAGACCGCTTAACGTCGGGGTAATTGCATTTCCACCCGTGTTCTTGATGGTCACATTCTCGGTGTGAGAACTGTTAGGCGCTACCTTGCCGAAATCGATGCTCTTGGGGCTCACCTTAGCAGCATAAGGTTTCGACTCTACATTGTAGGCGAGAGTGAGCTTGGGCAAATATTTGATTGCCTTCTTTGTGGTGCCATAGGAGTAGAACCCATAATAATCGCTAACGTTTTTAGCGGTGAAGCCTGTGCTTCCATAAGAACCGCCATCGGGGGTAGTGACGTCGATGAGCAGGTCGCCACCATCGTACTGAAATGGTTCCTCTAATTCAATTGTCAAGATTGTTTGGCCGGCTGGCGTCACAGTAGCAACAGGCTCCACAGTGACATCCAGAGCATTTGAATAGCCGTATCCATCTACCTGGAAAGGAGCAGCACTATTCAGGTTGGCCAAGGAGATAGTCACGTCTACACCTGAAAATGCCAAAGCGCTAGTCGGGTAGAGTGTGATAGAAGTAATGAAACATCCTTCGGGCAGTTCAGACAACTCGCTCTGAGGATAAAGCATCTGATTGTGCTGGGCCTGTTCAAAGTAATACCCATAAACAGGCAAGTAGCCTGTGGATGTTGTGGCGTCACAGACTGTCACTTCATTTTGTGCCCAGGCTGGCGGTAGCGCCACGGCTAGGGCAAAAAATAGCAATAGAAATTTTAGATTAAAATTCTTCATAAAGCAAAGTTATTAAAAGTTAATATTAAAAGTGATAATAGTCTAATTGTTAATGGTTTGCAATAATTTGTTTATCTATTCGGCACAAAAATACTAAATAATAGCGAGAACCACAAGGATATTTGTCGTTTTTTTACAGGATAATCTAAAATATGGCATAATTTGCGTTATAACATGATTGATAATCACTTATGGTGCACAATGCATGGGACACAAAAATGGCACCCACGGTTGAAGCGTGGGTGCCATTTTGTCAAATATGCCGTTTGAAAAAGGAGAGCTTGCGGTTATGATGATTTGCCGGTCATGATGTCGAGAACCATCTGGTCGGTGGCGCACATGGCATCGGCACCAATGATGGTGAGGTTGCGGATACTGCGGTCAACGTCATCGTCAATGATGCCCTCGGCGCTGGTGACATGGCGGCCTTCCATAGCGAGCACGGCGCTGAGCAGTGCGGTCGATACGCCCGAGGCAATCTTCAGGGCACAGCTGGGCTTGGCACCGTCACAAATCATACCTGTCAGGTTGGCAATCATGTTCTTCACTGCATGGCAAATGCGGCCAAAGTCGCCGCCCATCAAGTAGGTAATGCCACATGAACTGCCAATAGAAGCAACCACACAGCCGCACAGGGCACTCAACTTGCCCAGGCTCTGCTTGATATAGATGGCGGTCAAGTGGCTCAGCGTGAGCGCACGGATAAGTTCTTCCTCGGTGTTCTCATTTTCCATGGCATAGACAGCCACTGGGTTGGTGGCGCAGATGCCCTGGTTGCCCGATCCGCTGTTGCTCATCACGGGTATTAGGGCACCACCCATTCGGGCATCGGTGGCCAATGCAGTCTTGGAGAGAATGCGAGAGAAAATGGTGTTGCCGAAGATGCCGTGACTCAGAGGCCGGTCCATCGTCTTTCCCAGACAGTGACCGTAGTTGCCCTTGAGCGACTCTTGGGCCGCCTTGAGGTTATAGTCGCGAGTTTCGAGGATGAAGCGAATCTCGTCGATAGGTGCTTGCATGGCGAAGTCATAGACCAGCCTTAGGTTCAGGGCGATGTCGTTGCCATCGTCGCCGACAAAGCCATCGGGCATGCCGTCGATGAGCATGATGGTGTCGTCGTAAGATGTGCGCACAAAGCCGGTGTGTGACCCCTGGATGATGGCGCTGGCCGTGTGGCCGTCGCCCTCAACGATGGCCTCGACATACAGCTTGTCGCAGCAGTCCTGCTTGAGCTGGATGTCGATGCGTCCCTCGTCGATGTACTGCTTGCCCTGCTCCAAAGCCTCGGGGGTGATGTCCTTGAGCACCTCGAGTTTATACTCGCTCTTGCCGATGATGGCACCCAGGGCGATGGCGATGGGCAGGCCAATCATGCCGGTGCCGGGGATGCCCACACCCATGGCGTTCTTGAGGATGTTGGCACTCAACAGCACCTTGATTTTCTCGGGGATGTAACCCAGTTCCTCGGTAGCCCGGGCTACGCACAATGCCACTGCCATGGGCTCAGTACAGCCCACAGCGGGAACGACTTCGCGCTTCATCAATGCGATGATCTGCTCTCTAATACTCTTCTCAATCATTATTTTTTATATATAATAGCGGAACTACGAATTACGCAAATTTCACATATTCTCAATGAGAAAATATTTCGTTAAATTCGTGTAATTCGTAGTTTAAAAGTTTATTCTCGGAATTTGGTCAGGCCGCCGTTCAGGAATTCGAGGAAGGCGGGGACGTCCTCCTTGTAACTGAACGAGCCGCTCAGGGCGTTGCCCTGCGGATCCACGCAAACATAGAATGGCTGGGTGTTGCTTCCGAACTTGTAGCGTTGCAGGTAACTCCACTTGTCACCGATGGTGCGCAGTGTGCGCGTCTCGCCGGTCGCCTCGGTCACCTCGATGGGCTCTGGCAACGGGCGTTTGTCATCGACAAACAGCGAGATGAGCACATAGTCCTTGTTCAGTTTGTCGGCCACGCTGGGGTCGGTCCACACTGCAGCCTCCATCTTGCGGCAGTTCACGCAGCCGAAGCCGGTGAAATCCAGGAAGACGGGTTTGCCTGTGGCGGCAGCAGCGGCCATGCCTTGTTCGTAGTCGGTATAGGCAGCATGCACCTCCTTGGTGTTCAGGTTGAAGTCCTGGGTATTCATGGGCGGGGCAAAGGCGCTCACGGCCTTGCAAGGTGCGCCCCACAGGCCTGGGAGCATATAGATGGCGAAGGCAATCGAGATCAGTCCGCCCATGATGCAAATGACGGGCATGGGCTTGGTCTCGTCACCAGGCTCGACAATGTCGCTCTTGAATTTGAGTTTGCCAATGAGGTAGAGTCCCAGCAGGCCGAAGATGGCAATCCACAGGCACAGGAACACCTCGCGGTCCATCAGGTGCCAGCCGTAGGCCAGGTCGGCTACCGAGAAGAACTTGCAGGCAAATGCCAGCTCAATGAAGCCGAGAACCACCTTGAGGATGTTCATCCAGCCACCCGACTTGGGTGCCGACTTGAGCCACGAGGGGAAGAGGGCAAACAGGGTGAACGGCAGAGCCAGGGCCAATGCAAAGCCCAACATGCCGATGGCAGGACCCCAGAAGTTGCCGCTGGTGGCGAAATCCACGAGCAGGAAACCGATGATGGGACCGGTGCACGAGAACGATACCAGTGCCAGGGTGAAGGCCATCAGGAAGATGGACAACAGGCCGCTGGTGCTGCTGGCCTTGTTATCGACAGCGTTAGACCACTTGCTGGGCAGCTTGATTTCGAACATGCCGAAGAACGACAGGGCGAACACTACCAACAGCAGGCACAGGAAGATGTTAAACACTGCGTTGGTCGACAGGGCATTCAGTGCGCTGGGGCCGAAGATGGCGGTCACAATCAGGCCCAGCAGCAGGTAGATGACAACAATCGAGATGCCATAGGTGATGGCGTCCTTGATGCCTTTTTTCTTGTCGTCCTTGGCGCGTTTGAGGAAGAAACTCACCGTCATGGGGATGATGGGCCACACGCACGGTGTGAACAGGGCCACCAGTCCACCCAGCAGACCCAGCAGGAAGATGTACCAAAGTGAGCGGCCTCCGCTGGCACCGTCAGTGCCGTCAAATCGCTGGATGTCACCCACAACGGGTTTCCACAATGCATCGTGGTCCAGGGCGGCAAGGGCTGCACTGTCCACGGGAGTACCCATGGCTGCGCTGTCGGCTGCGGCTGCGGCCACGGCGGCGAGAGAGTCGGCTTTGGCCTTGGCTTCGGCTTCAGCCTTTGCTTTGTCCTCTTCTTCCTTGTTCTTGTCGGTTTCACCATCGACGGCGGGCGATTTGCCGGCCTTCTTCAGGCTCACGCTCGAGGGGGGAAGGCACGACTGGTCATTGCAGGCGCCATATTCCAAGTCGCAGTCGATATCATAATTGGGCTTGGTGAATTTCACCTTTTGCACAAACTGCACGTTGTTCTCAAAGAAGCGCAGTTTGGCACCGAACAATTCGTCATATTGTGAAATCTCCTTACCGACGGGCTTCAATTTGCCAACTGGTTCCACACCATCTTTCTTGTGGAAGGTGATGCTGGCCTCGGTGGGACCCGCATCGCCCAGGTTGGTCGAATACACATGCCAACCCTTGTCTATCTTGCCCGTGAAGACGATTTCGCCTTCGCTGGAGCCGTTGGTGGTCTTGAGCTGGGAGGTAAATGTGACGGGATTGGCCATTTGGGCTGCCATTAAAAGTGCCCAGGTGGCCAGGGTCAGTAATGTCGCAAATTTCTTCATGCTACTTGAACGTTAATGGTTTTATTTTTGGCGACAAATTTACACACATTTCTCGAAATTTGATACCAGTTAATGGAAAAACTTAGTAATGATATTGCTGTTGGTTGGTACAATGCCAATTATAGGGTGATGATGGTATCTATGCCTTGAATTTTTCTTAAAAAGTGTAGTTAATTTATAAAAAATGTTGTAAAGATGGGGTTTTAGGTGGTTTGGTTTTGGTTTTTCGTAGTTTGTCGTTACCTTTGTTGCATAAGAAAAAAGAAATTTTGGTTGAATTCTGTCTGCAGATTCGACATTATCATCAAAAAGAAGATATGAAAATTACCAGTAAAGTATTGTTGACCTTTGCCGCTTGCATGGCTGTAATGACTCCTGCAAAAGCCCAGGAACAGGCGTTCACTCAGGAGCAGCTTGATGCCGTCCAGCGTGTGGTAGAAAGCAAACTCCCCGAACACATGGGCGTGGGCAACCTGAAAGTGCGTTCCTTGACATTTGAGAACGACACACTCAAACTCGACGTGAGCGAGAACTTTGGTGACGTACCATTCACCCAAGACGGTGTAGAGCAGATGCGTGGTGAGATTCGTGACGCATTGGGCAGCGGATTTGCCGGCAACCCCGTGCTCATCACCATCGTGGGCAATGATATCGAGAAATACTTTGCCGACTATGAGCCTGACTACAAGCGCAGCCACAAGGCCTTCATCAGCGAGATGGACGCCAATCGCCATTACAAGCGCGGCTTGGACGGAAATATCGTGGCAATGTGGCCCAGCCATGGCTGGTACTTCGAACCGAAATTGAACCGCTGGGAATGGCAACGTGCCCGACTGATGCAGACGGTGGAAGACATGTACACCCATAGCTATGTGCTTCCTTTCCTCATTCCCATGCTGGAGAATGCCGGTGCCTATGTGTGGAATGCCCGTGAGCGCGATACGCACAACTTTGGCGTTGTGGTTGATAACGACGGCGGAGAGGCACAGCAAGGCTATACCGAGAACAACGGCAAGAACAAGTGGGAGAATGGCAAGGATGGCAATGGTTTTGCTTTCCTGCGTCCGCAATACAAGGACTTTGAGAATCCTTTCACCGAGGGCACTTACCGCATGGTCAAGGCCGAGAAGGACAAGAAAAAACTCTCGACCGCTTCGTGGGATGTTGACATGCCCGAGGCTGGCGAGTTCGCAGTGTATATTTCCTACAAGTCATTGCCCAACAGTGCCCGTGACGTGAACTATACAGTCAATAGCCTCGCTGGTACGCGGCACTTCCGCGTCGATCAGACAATGGCTGGCGGCGTGTGGGTATATTTGGGCACATTTCCGTTGGCCAAGGGCCTGAACAAGGCTGTGGTCGAGGTGTCAAACTTGAACGATGACAAGGATGCCGTCATCACGGCCGACGCCATTAAGATGGGTGGCGGCAAGGGCAACATTGTGCGTCGCGTGGCATTGCCCACCGAGGAGAACATCCGTATTGCCGCCGAGCAGGAAAATGAGAAATACCTGGGCAAGGAAGGCGTGGAATACAGTTATGTGGGCAGCGGCAATCATCCCTGGTTCCACCTGGGTTCACGCTACTACCTGCAGTGGGCCGGTTTTCCCGACAGCGTCTATTCCACCTCACATGGCATCAATGACTATACCGACGACTACCGCAGTCGCGGCGAGTGGGTCAACTATCTGGCCGGCGGCAGCGACGTGCTGCCTGACCGTGGCGGTCTGAAGATGCCGGTGGACATATCGTTCTGCCTGCACACTGATGCCGGCAGCACGCCCGACGATGAGATCGTAGGCACCCTGTTGATTTACTGCACCAACAGCGGTGGCAAGAAATTCGGCAAATATGCTAACGGTACGCCGCGCGAACTGTCGCGCCGATATTGCAACCTGCTTTCGACCGAGATTGTCAAGGACATCCGTGCCAAGTGGGAACCCAACTGGACGCGTCGCGGCATGTGGGACAAGAGTTACTATGAGGCCCGTGTGCCCGAGGTGCCTGCTGTGCTCATGGAGTTGCTCTCGCATCAGAATTTTGCCGACATGAAATATGGCCTGGACCCGATGTTCCGCTTTGATGTGAGCCGTGCTATATATAAAGGTATGCTGAAGTTCATCGCCCAGCGTGACCACCGCAGCTATGTTGTGCAGCCGTTGCCCGTCAACAGCTTTGCCATCAGCAAGACCGATAAGCATAACTACCTGCTCACTTGGAATCCCACACATGACGACTTGAGCGACAATGCCGACGCTACAAGTTATATCGTGTGTGAACGCGTAGGCTTAGATGGCGCTTTCAAGGAGATTGCCACCACACGCGGCCCGCAGTACAGTGTGCGCATCAACGACAACAAGATGCACTCCTATCGCATCATTGCCATGAACGATGGTGGCCGCAGCTTCCCCAGTGAGACCTTGAGTCTGGGCGAGGCCGCTGGTAGCCAGGGCGACGTGCTCGTCGTGAACGGGTTTACCCGCGTGAGCGCTCCCGACTGGTTCGACGGTCCTGACCGTGCCGGTTTTGACGACAACAAGGATCACGGTGTGCCTTACATCCAGCAAATTAACTATTTGGGCTCACAATATGAGTTCCGTCGTGCTATCGAGTGGAAAGACGATGACGCGCCTGGCTTTGGCTCTAGTCGCAGCGACTACGAGACAATGAACGTGGCAGGTAACACCTTTGACTATCCTGCTGTGCACGGCGAGGCACTGATGAATGCTGGCTACTCCTTTGTGTCATGCAGCCAGCAGGCACTGGAAAACGGCTATGATACCGACGGCTATCGCTTGATGGACCTGATCTTGGGTAAGCAAAAGGAAATCAAGACCGGCAGCGGCCTGATGCCCACACGCTTTAAAATCTACACTCAGGGATTGCAGAATGTTTTGCGTCAATTCACTGCTGCTGGAGGTAGTGTCCTGTTGAGCGGTGCCTATGTGGGCAGTGATTTGTGGGACAACGCAGCCGGCAACAATGATGAAATGGGCAAATCCTTTGTAAAGGACGTCTTGGGCTTTGAGCAGTTGCACGGCCGTGCATCGCTCGATGGCACCGTCGTCACAGTGGACAGCCCTGAAATTCGCCTATCCTCTCCAGGTGCATGGACTTTCGTCAGCAAGTTGAACGATAAGGTTTATGCCGTCGAGTCTCCCGATGCCATCCGTGCCAGTGATGACCGTGGCTTTACCTGGATGCGATATGGCGAGAACGGCTTGCCCGCCGCAATTGCCAGCGAGCGAATGGGCTACCGCACTGTGGTTGTGGGCTTCCCACTTGAGACCGTGACCACCGTTCAGGAGCGCACCAGCCTGCTGAGCCGCATCATGGATTACCTCAAGAATTAGCAATCCAATCATTAAAAATCTGATAGACAACAACAATCATTAATATATTTGAAAATCATGGGAAGAATTAATTGCTTTATTCCGTTTGTCAGCGAAGGACAAGCTGCGCAGACCATCGAGCACCTCAAAGGTCAAGAACTGGTGAACAAGATTTATCTGCTCGCCACAGTGGACAAGCCTAAGCCAGTCGAGGGCTGTGAAATGTTACCCGTCAATGTGCTTTTCTCGAGCGCAACGATGCGCGAAATTGCAGGACATGCCGATGCCGACTATGTGCTGCTTTACACTAAGTATGACACCTTGAAAATGGGTCCATTCTCGCTGGAGCGTTTTGCCAAGTTGGGCGATGACACGCAGTCGGGCATGCTCTATGCCGACCACTACAACGTGACCGACAAGGGCGCCGACAAGGCTCCGGTGATTGACTATCAGATGGGTAGCCTCAGGGACGACTTCGACTTTGGTTCAGTGATGTTCTTCTGCAGCAAGTGCTTCAAGAAGGCTGTCGAAGCAATGAAGGCCAACTATGAGTTTGCCGGTCTCTATGATCTGCGCCTCAAGTTGTCACAGTTTGCCGCCATCACCCACATCAACGAGTTCCTCTACAGTGACGTTGAATTGGATACCCGCAAGAGCGGTGAGAAGATCTTTGACTATGTGGATCCGCGCAACCGCGGTCGCCAAATCGAGATGGAGAAGGCCTGCACCGAGCACCTCAAGGAAATAGGCGGATATCTGTCACCCGTACGCGAGGAAAACGGCGAGGAGGTGCCTAACTTCCGCCACATCGAGTTCGACCAGGGCGAGTTTGAGGTCGAGGCCACTGTGATGATTCCCGTGCGCAACCGCATTCGCACCATCCGCGATGCCATTGATTCGGTTCTCAAACAGAAGTGTGACTTCAAGTTTAACCTGATGGTGGTGGACAATTTCTCCACCGACGGCACCCGTGAAGCTATCGCTGAATATAATGACCCGCGCCTGATCCATATTATCGCCGACTATTATGACATGGGCATCGGTGGCTATTGGAACTTGGCCGCTCATCGCAAAAACGCTGGAAAGTTCATCGTGCAGCTTGACAGCGATGACATGTACAAAGACGAGAACACCCTGCAGACGATGGTCAATGCTTTCTACGAGCAGAATGTAGCCATGGTTGTAGGCACCTATCAGATGACCGACATCAACCTCAATCCCATTCCTCCCGGCATCATCGATCACAGGGAGTGGTCACCCAGCAATGGCCGTAACAATGCCCTGCGCATCAATGGACTGGGCGCTCCTCGTGCCTTCTACACACCTGTACTGCGTGAAGTGAAGATTCCTAACACTAGCTATGGTGAAGACTATGCCTTGGGTTTGAATATCTCGCGCTACTATCAGATTGGTCGCGTCTATGACCCCGTCTATCTGTGCCGCCGCTGGGATGACAACAGCGACGCATCGCTCGACGTCGAGAAGATGAACCGCAACAACCTGTACAAGGATCGCATTCGCACCTGGGAGCTCCAAGCCCGCATTGCATTAAACAAAAAGTAATAATCTGGTTGTTTTAGAAAAACTAGATATACTAGATATTCTAGATTTAAATAATAGCAATGGACTACAGTGGTGTGGTGAATCGACTTATTACCAGGCAAATGCGTGACTGGGACGTGGCTAGCGCCAATTATGCGGCGCTCGCCGGTACCGTCACGCGCTCATTACAACTGGATGAGTCGACCATCACGCTGCAGTTCAACCCTGAAAGACTACGTTCGTCGGTTGCTGCTATCGACAAGAAGTCGCTGGAACGCCGCAAGTGTTTCCTGTGCAGTGAGAACCAACCTGTCAAGCAAAAGGCCGTGCTGTGGGGTGGCCGTTACAAGATTCAAGTCAATCCATATCCCATCTTCAAGCGTCACCTCACGATAGCCGACCTGCACCATGTGCCACAACGGCTTTCGGGCAGGGTTGGGGATATGCTGCAATTGGCCAAGTCGTTGCCCGACTTTGTGGTGTTTTATAACGGTCCTCAATGTGGCGCATCGGCGCCCGATCACATGCACTTCCAAGCGGGAGCCAAGGGCGAAATGCCCCTATGCGATGAAATACTCCATGCCACGACCCATCTGCTGGCCGATGGCGACGAGGGTCTGATAGGCTATGTAGATGCGCTGGGACGCAGCCTGTTTACTATCGAAACATCCACTCAAAGGACTGCTGAACGCTATGCACTGCGTCTATTGGGTCTGCTACCGGTACCCGAAGGTGCTGGCGAGCCCATGGTTAATGCTCTGTGCTGGTGGGATACTACACACCGCTTGTGGCGTCTGGTCATCTTCCCGCGCCGCAAGCATCGTCCCTCCTGCTTCGGTGAAGGAGAAGGGCGTTTGCTGGTCAGTCCTGGAGCCGTCGATATGGGCGGACTGTGGCCTATCCCCGAGCGCAAGGACTTTGATGCGCTCACACCCGAGATAATCCAGTCCCTCTACAACGAACTCTGCATGACGCGCAATGAGCTTGCTCCGGTCATTACAGGCTTCACCCAGCACTGGGAAGATCTTCAACCCATCTAGGGTAAAAAATGGACAGTTCTTTTGATGACAAAAGCAACAATTAGAAACTAAGGACTATATTAATATGAACGAGAATCAGATACCGCAAGTGAGGGTAGGCATTATGAATGAGCCCGAGATTCACTTTGTGCTCAATGGTGACTACCGTGTGAATGGCGACATATGCAGCGGCGAACATACAGCCCGTTGTGTCGATGGACAGGTGGAGTGGGGCAGCAACCGTTATGGCGACCTGTTATTTGAGCCTGTCAATGCCGAAAAGGCTTCCTTTACGCTGCAGGGTGTGACCATCGGTGTGAGTTTCCACTGGAAACGCCAGGAAGACCAAACCTTCAAGGGCGCCCTCCACCTCATTGTTGAGGATGGCAAGCTCACGCCCGTCAACGTGTTGAGTGTTGAAGACTACCTGCTGAGCGTTATCTCTAGTGAAATGAGTGCCAACGCTTCGCTCGAACTCTTGAAAGCGCATGCGGTCATCTCACGCAGCTGGTTGCTTGCGCAGATTCATCCCGAGGAAACGGTGAAACCGGTTGAGCTGGATCCTGATATTCCTGGATTAATGAAGGACACTCCCGAAGAACTCGTCAAGTGGTGGGATCACGATGACCATAAAAACTTCGACGTGTGTGCCGATGACCACTGCCAGCGCTATCAGGGTATCACCCGGGCCACCACCGAGAAGGTGGAGCAGGCTATCCACGCTACTTGGGGCCAGGTGCTCATACACAGCGGTGCGTTGTGTGATGCCCGCTTCAGCAAGTCCTGCGGCGGCGTGATGGAGGAGTTTGAAAACTGCTGGGAACCGCATCACCATGATTATCTGGAGGCGCGCCGCGATGGAGAGGACGAGGAGGATTTCCCCGACCTCACACTCGAGGATAACGCCACCGAGTGGATTCTCTCTACTCCCAGCGCCTTTTGCAACACCACTGACCCCGAAATCCTCTCTCAAGTGCTTAACGATTATGACCAGGAGACCAAGGACTTCTACCGCTGGAAAGTGGAATATACCCAAGACGAGCTCGCTGCACTGATTAAGGAGCGCACTGGTACCGACTACGGCCGAATTCGCGATTTGCAGCCTGTGGCGCGTGGCACCAGCGGTCGTCTGTATCGCCTGCGCATCGTGGGCGAGAAACTTGAACGCATCATTGGCAAGGAATTGACCATCCGCTATGCGCTGTCGCCCTCGTGCCTGTACAGCTCGGCCTTTGTTGTTGAGAAGCATGATGTTGCCGACGACGGCTATCCTGCCAAATTCGTCCTGCGCGGAGCAGGGTGGGGGCATGGTGCCGGCCTGTGCCAAATCGGAGCCGCAGTAATGGGCGCCAAGGGCTATAACTACAAACAAATTCTACTGCACTACTTCGTGGGCGCCAGCATCGAGAAACGATATTAACCTAAAATGAAGATAAAGATGAAAGACAGTCAAGAACAAAAAGCGACGAAGCGCTCGCCATGGGCGTGGATACCGACGCTTTATTTCGCCCAGGGCCTGCCCTATGTGGCGGTGATGACGATTTCGGTGATTATGTACAAGCGTCTGGGCATGTCTAACACCGATATAGCCCTTTACACGGGATGGCTGGGACTGCCGTGGGTGATTAAGCCCTTCTGGAGCCCCTTTGTGGACATCATCAAGTCCAAGCGCTGGTGGGTTATCATCATGCAGTGGATTGTCGCTATTGCCCTGGCGGGTATTGCATTCACTATCCCGACGTCGTGGTGGGTACAACTCACGTTTGCGGTGTTCATGCTGATGGGCTTTGCCAGTGCGACACACGACATCGCAGCGGACGGATTCTATATGTTGGCACTGACCGAGCATGAGCAGTCGTTGTTTGTGGGCATTCGCTCCACGTTCTACCGCATTGCTACTGTTGTGGGCCAAGGCTTGCTTGTGATCCTGGCAGGTGTCATCGAGATGAATTCGGGCCTCGACCCTGTCCGCTTCAACATTGATGCCGATGTGAACAGTGCACCAGTTACAGCAGTCATTCCCAGCGATGTCCCGGTCGGTGACCAGGCAGGCAACAACATTTGCTTCGTAACCAGTGCGACCGATATCAAGACGTCGGTGAAAGCACCCACGGATATTCAGTCGGGCGGTGCGGTAATCGACTTTGCCGCCTATTCCAAGGCCGTCGCCGACTCGGTCGAGAAGATGAACATCGCCAACTGCTTTTACATACCTGACCCCGCCTTTACCGAGAAAGATGACCTGGAATACAAAGGTGATAAATTCGAGTTGGACAACGCTGTTTGGGAGAATGGCCGCTATGTGTATTACGGTGTGGGCTCTGATGGCAAACGCTTAGCCGTGGCTGCCGAGGAACTCGCCAAAAAGACCGAGGAGCAGAACCCCTTTGAAGCATGGATTGCCAGGACGTTCCCCGACAAGTTCAAGCAAGTGAAGTCCGACAATAAGGGCAATAACTTTGCTGTAGTGGCCGTGCGGCTTAACAAGAAGCCCGAGGCTGGCAAGGAATATGTCCTGAACCTCGCCAACGATAAGGGCAGCACCGACATCAAGGCATCGCAGTCACGCATTGTCTTCAACGAGAGCAACTGGGACAAACTGGCCTATGTCTATTTCACGGTGGACAATAAAATCAAGAAAGATGCCTCATCGTCGTTCCTGGGCACATCGGGTAACATTCCGTTGGCTTGGGCCATCGTATTCGTCGTGCTGTCGGCCTTCTTCCTGATTGTTGTGATTTACCACACCTGGGCCCTGCCCAGGCCTGCTGTCGATTCCAACCAGGAGAAGAAGACTTCAGGCGAAATCGTCAGGGGCTTCTTGGACACGTTCAAGACGTTCTTCACCAAGTTCCCCATTTGGCAGACAATTGCAGCCATCCTGTTCATGCTCTTCTACCGTTTCCCCGAGGCTCAGTTGACCAAGATCATCATGCCGTTCCTCGTCGACCCGTTGGACAAAGGCGGCTTGGCATTGTCCACCAGCGAGGTGGGTATCGTTTACGGCACCGTTGGCATCATCGGCTTGACTATCGGCGGCATCATCGGCGGCATTGTTGCAGCAAAGGGCGGCCTCAAGCACTGGCTGCAGCCCATGGCATGGAGCATGTCGCTGACCTGCCTGACGTTTATCTACCTGGCGTTTACCCAGGACCAGAACTTGCTGACGATCAACATCTGCGTGTTTATTGAGCAGTTTGGCTATGGCTTCGGTTTCACGGCCTACATGCTGTACCTCATTTATTACAGCGAGGGCCCGTACAAGACTGCCCACTACGCCATCTGCACCGGCTTCATGGCCTTGTCGATGATGATGGGTATGATGGCCGGCTGGCTCGAGGACCTTGTGGGCTACCAGAACTTCTTCATCTGGACGATGATTTGCTGCGCTTGCACCATCATCGTGGCCATGATTGTCAAGGTGGATCCCAAGTTCGGCCTGAAAGAAAAAGACGATACCACCAAAGAGAAATAATCTGCATTTAATACATAATGATATGAAGAAGATATTGTTTTTTATACTGTGCGTGATGGTCGCTGTGACGGCAAGTGCCGTTGTCAAGCCCGGCATCGAGGTGTTGCGTGACGGCGGTTTCGCCCAGTTGCAGGGCAAGCGTGTGGGATTGGTGACCAACCCCAGCGGCATCGACAACAACCTCAAGAGTACGGTCGACATTCTCAATGAGGCTCCAGGTGTGCAGCTTGTGGCGTTGTTCGGCCCTGAACACGGTGTGCGCGGCAATGCCCATGCGGGAGATGCCGTGGGCGATGCTGTGGATCCGCTGACGGGTATCAAGATGTATTCGCTCTTCGGCAAGACGCATGAACCGACGGCCGAGATGCTCAAGGACATTGACGTACTCATCTATGACATTCAGGATGTGGGCTGCCGCAGCTATACTTTCTATGCCACGATGGGTGTGTGCATGCAGGCCTGTGCCAAGCATGGCACCGAATTCATGGTGCTGGACCGCCCCAATCCGCTGGGCGGCAACAAAATAGAGGGAAACCTCGTGGAGCCTGGCTATTTCTCGTTCGTGAGCAAGTATGCCATCCCTTATATATATGGACTCACCCCCGGCGAATTGGCCATCTTCCTCAATGAGGAGGGCATCATTGGTCAGGAATCTAAAACTGGCCGCAAGTGCAAACTCACCGTCATTCCCATGGAGGGCTGGACGCGCGACATGAAGTTCCGCGACACGGGTATGCCCTGGGTGGCTCCCTCGCCGCAGATTCCCACGCCTGAGAGCGCCTTTTTCTATCCTGTGTCGGGCATCTTGGGAGAATTGTATATCTTTAACACCGGTATTGGCTATACTTTGCCGTTCCAGACGTTTGCCGCCTCATGGATTAACGCCGATTCGCTGGCGATGAACATGAATGCCTTGAACCTGCCGGGCTTGCAATTCAGGCCCATTAACTACAAGCCGTTCTTTGCCTTGAGCGTAGCGGTTGACAAGTCGCTGCAGGAGGTGCATGGTGTGCAGACTTACATCACCGATCTCGATGCGGCCAACCTGTGCATGACGCAGTTCTATTTTCTGCAGGTCATCCATGAGATGTACCCTAATGTAGAATTGTTTGCGCAGAATCCCAAGCGATACGCCATGTTTGACAAGGTGTGCGGCACCAAGGAAATCCGCGAGCGCTTTATCAAGCGTTACAAGGTCGAGGACATTGCCGATTACTGGAACAAGGACGTGGACATCTTCCGCATCCGTTCGGCAAAATATTATCTGTATCACTAATCCTAACGCCAAGAATTATGAGTAAGGACAATAAACGATTGCTATCGCTCGACATCCTGCGTGGTATTACCATTGCAGGTATGCTGCTGGTGAACAATCCCGGCACATGGAGCTATATTTACCGCCCATTGGAGCATGCCGATTGGATTGGGCTCACGCCCACCGACCTGGTGTTCCCGTTCTTTGTCTTCTGCATGGGCGTGTCGATGGCTTTCTCGCTCAAGAAGTTCAACTACAAGATGTCTGGTCCCCTGATGTGGAAGATTGTGCGCCGTGCGGTCATTCTTTTCCTCATCGGTTGGGCTGTGCAGTGGTTCGGGCACCTGGTGCGCGGTCTGTGCAAGGGCGACCCGTTCAGCGAGGCTGTCAACAACCTTGACACGTTGCGTTATCTGGGCGTGTTCCAGCGTTTGGCGCTGGTCTATTTCTTTGGCTCGCTTTGTGCGGTGCTGTTCAAGCGCAAGTTCATCCCGTGGCTCATTGGTCTCATTCTGGTGGCTTATGCTCTGATATTGGGCTTGGGCAACGGCTATGAGTTCTCGCTTGACAATATCATAGCCCGCATTGATAACAGCATTTTGGGGTCCAATCACATGTATCACGAGAGCGCTTATGGCGAGAGCATCTCGTTTGACCCTGAGGGCATCTTGAGCACACTGCCGTGCATCGCCCATGTGCTCATCGGATATTTGGTAGGCCGCATGATTCTGTCGGTATACAACAACACCGAACGTGTGTCAACGATGCTGCTGTGGGGCACTGTGATGCTGCTGGCTGGATGGTTGCTGCAATATGGCATCCCCTGCGGCAAGAAGATGTGGTCCTCGACGTTTGTGATGATCACTTGCGGCATGGCAATGTGCATTCAGGCGATGCTCATCTATTTTGTTGATATCAAGGGTAAGAAAGGCGGTTGGACGCGCTTCTTTGAGTCGTTTGGCGTGAATCCGCTGGCCCTCTACCTGTTGGGAACGATTTTGGCCATCCTGTTTGGAGCCATCCCCATCGGCCATGATGCCGAGGGTGGCAACATCTCGATTCACAGTGCGGTGTATCACTTCTTTACATCGTTCTGTAACGAATACATGGCATCGGCACTTTATGCCATCTGCTTTGTGCTGCTTAACTGGGTAATCGGTCACATCCTCTATAAGAAGAAAATTTTCATTAAAATATAAATAGAATTTTAAGTTGTAAGTTTTTAGTTTTAAGTACAATTACACTCGCCTGCAATAGTCAGATGAACAAGGTGTTATTACTTAAAACTTACAACTTAAAACTAAAAACTGAAGAATATTATGATGATTTTAATTGCTGATTGCGGCTCCACCAAGATCAACTGGACGCTGCTTAACGGGAAAGAGAAAGTTGCTCAGATTTTCACTACCGGTATGAATGCCCTCCTGCTCACCGAGGAGGAAATGAAGGAGCAAATCAAGCGCGAACTGATTCCGCATCTCACCAACTATAATGTGGATGAGATTTACTACTACGGCGCTGGCATCATTTCAGACGAAATCAAGCAGCAGGTAATCAATGCCCTGCGTGCCAATCTTCCCAGCGCAGGCAAGGTAGAGGTGGCCAGTGACCTGCTTGCTGCTGCGCGTGCCGTGTGCGGTCGTGAGCCTGGCATTGCCTGCATCATGGGTACGGGCAGCAACTCATGCTATTACGACGGCGAGAAAGTGGTGGAAAATGTTTCGCCTCTCGGTTACATTTTGGGTGACGAGGGCAGCGGCGCCGTCCTGGGCAAGCTGCTCGTGGGCGATGTGCTCAAGAAGCAGATTCCGCAGCACCTGTGTGACAAGTTCATGAAAGAGTACAATTTGGACTATACTACCATCATTACGTCGGTTTATCGCAAGCCTGCTGCTAACCGCTTCTTGGCGCAGTTCGCCCCCTTCTTGGAGCACAACATCGACGAGCCGTCAATCCATGACATTGTCTTCCGCTCGTTCACCGACTTCTTCAAGCGCAATGTCGCTAGCTATCCCCGCTATAAGGAGTTGCCCTGCAATTTCGTGGGATCCATTGCCTTCTGTGAAAAGGCGTTGTTGCAAGAAGCTGCTGATGCTCTGGGTATTACCATTGGTACGGTCATCAAGGACCCAATGGAGGGCTTGGTGAAGTATCACTCGACCGCCAATTGACGGTTAGGTGTGAGGCCTCGCTCCGGCATGGCCGTGAGGAAATGAGAAATTAGTAACTAGTAACTAGGTACTAGGAACCTGCAACTAATAATTGATTATGGCTTTTGAAAAAATCAGCGAACAAGAGTCGCTATATGATAACCTGGAAAAGAAGTCGGTGCATGAGCTACTCACCGAAATGAATCAGGAGGACCACAAGGTGGCCGATGCGGTACAAAGGGCAATTCCTCAAATCGAGAAACTCGTCATTGGCATCGTTGAACGCATGAAGAAGGGTGGCCGCATCTTCTATATGGGTGCTGGAACCAGTGGCCGCCTGGGTGTGCTCGACGCCAGTGAGATACCGCCCACCTTCGGCATGTCGCCGGGGTGGATCATCGGTATCATTGCTGGTGGTGACATTGCGCTGCGCAATGCAGTAGAGAATGCCGAGGATGACACCACTCAGGGCTGGAAAGACCTGCTGGAATACAAGGTGACACCGCTCGATACGGTCATCGGCATAGCCGCTTCTGGCACCACGCCCTATGTCATCGGAGCGCTGCGCGATGCCCGTGCCAATGGCTGTCTGACTGCTGCCATCACCAGCAACCCCGATGCTCCCGTGAGCGAGGCGGCCGAAATTCCCATCGAGATGATTGTCGGTCCCGAATATGTCACGGGCAGCTCCCGCATGAAGAGTGGTACGGGGCAGAAACTAATCTGCAACATGATTTCGACCAGTGTAATGATTCAAATGGGGCGCGTCAAGGGCAACAAGATGGTGAACATGCAGCTCACCAACCAAAAATTAGTTGACCGTGGCACCCGCTGGCTGGTCGAGGAACTCAAGCTCCCCTATGAGGAGGCCAAGCGCCTGCTCCTGCTCCACGGCTCGGTAAAAAAGGCCATCGATGCCTACCGCGCTTCATAAACTACGAATTACACGAATTAAACAAATTGTTTAACCAAGTGTCATTCAATTAGTTAGATTGGTGTAATTCGTGGTTTGATTCAAGAACGCAGATGCCAAATCAGTTAAATTAGCGGAATTCGTAGTTTAATAATATGAAAAAGTTAGCATTGTTGGCGATGATGGCGCTGATGTGCCTCACCGCAGTGGCTCAGGCCAACCAGGACCCGTACTATGCCCGCCGTGCAACCCTCTTTGAGGAATTGTCCATCGGCAAGAAAGACATCGTCATGCTGGGCAACAGCCTTACCGACGGTTGCGAGTTCAACGAACTGCTGGGCAACCGCCATATCAAGAACAGGGGCATCGTGGGCGACATCGTTCAGGGCATGATCGACCGCATCGGTCCCATCATCAAGGGGCAACCCAAGAAACTGTTCATCATGTGCGGTGTCAACGACATCTCCCATGATGTGACTGCCGATAGCATTGCTCGTGTGACCGAACGTCTCATCGTTATGGTCAAGCAAGGCTCCCCCAGAACAAAAATCTATCTGCAGAGCCTCTTGCCCTTCAACAACGACGTGCGCGAATGGAAACTCCTCAAAGGTCGTGACCACGTTGTTGTCGAAGCCAATATCCTGCTTGAGCAGGTTGCCCGCCGTCAAGGCGTCACATGGATTAACCTATATCCCTTGTTTGCCGACGAGAAAGGCCGCCTGCGCGCTGACCTCACCAACGACGGCCTCCACCTCATGGGCCCGGGCTACCTTATTTGGCGTGACGCCATCAAGCCATACATCAAGTAGCACCCATTTCATCACAAGCCAAGCCTTTGCCGGACCAGTCTCCAGCAAAGGCTTTTTTTGCGTTTTTGCAGGCAAATGTTGCACACCTCGACAAAAAAACCTAATTTTGCCATTCAAAGTGGTGCCCAACACCCTCGCTGCCCAACCCCGCGACACCTTGGACACCACCACATAAAAACAGGTAACCCGCTGATAATGACTACTGAGAGAGTGTCTCCAGCATTACCTCTCCACCCATTCACCGCAGCCCCCTCTCGGCCCCGGTGACCCTTATTGTATTGTATAGTTCTGCTCTTTAGGCAATAAACAACATCAGTGAAAATGGACAAAGACATCATCACGGTAACAACACCTCTGTTACCCAATCTTGACGAGTATCATCAGATGCTGCGTGAGATTTGGGAAAGCAAGTGGGTGACCAATAACGGCGCATTCCACAAAAGGTTTGAAGCCGCCCTGTGCGAATACCTCAAGGTGCCCTACATCAGCGTGTTCACCAATGGCACCTTGCCGCTTATTACGGCTTTGCAGGCGCTGAATATTAGCGGCGAGGTCATCACCACCCCTTACAGCTTTGTGGCAACTACCCACTCGCTCTGGTGGAACGGCATCAGGCCCGTGTTTGTAGATATTGACCCCGCTACTGGGGGCCTCGACCCTGTAAGGATAGAGTCTGCCATTACGCCCAGGACCACGGCTATAATGCCTGTCCATGTCTATGGCAAACCTTGTCGCACCCGTGAAATCCAGGACATCGCTGATAAGTATGGATTGAAGGTTATCTACGATGCAGCCCATGCATTCGGTATCGAGGTGAATGGCAGGAGTATACTTGAAGAGGGTGACATGTCCACGCTGAGTTTCCATGGCACCAAGGTCTTCGGTACCGCCGAGGGTGGCGCCCTGGTTGTGCATGACGAAAAGATGAAACAGCGCATCGACTACCTAAAGAATTTCGGCTTTAATGGCGAAACCGAGGTCGTTGCTCCAGGCATTAATGGAAAGATGGATGAAATGAGGGCAGCCTTCGGTCTGCTCAACCTGCGTCAGGTCGATGCCGCTATCGAGGCGCGCCATCATGTCGCCACCCGTTATCGCGATGCCTTGCGGTCCGTTGAGGGAATCGACTTCTGGGACGACATGCCTGGTGTACGCCACAACTATGGATACTTCCCTATCTTTATTGATGCTGAGAAATACGGCATGACGCGCGATGAACTCTACTTCAAGATGCGCGAGCAAGGCATTCTCGCCCGCCGCTACTTCTATCCGCTCATCAGCAGTTTCTCGACCTACCGAGGCCTGCCTAGCGCCACCCGCGAGAACCTACCCAACGCCACCCGCATGGCCGACACCGTCATCTGCCTCCCCATCCACCACGAACTCACCGCCTCCGACCAACAACGCGTCATCGACGTGGTCTTGAAAAGATAAATCTCATGGCTCAGACTAAGAAGAAACTTATGCTGCTGGGTGGCCTGCGTTACCTGTTGCCAGTCATCGAGGCAGCTCATCGCCATGATATCCACGTCATTACTGTGGACTATCTGCCTAGCAATATTGCCCACAAGTATAGCGACGAGTATCACAACGTGAGCATCATCGACAAGGAGGCTGTTTTGGCTTTGGCTCAGGAACTGCAGATCGACGGCATTATGTCCTTCGCCGTTGACCCAGGTGTCGTTTCGGCAGCCTATGTGGCCGAGAAGATGGGCCTGCCGTTCCAGTGCAGCTATGAAGCGGCCTGCATTCTGCAGAACAAGTCACGCTTCCGCAAGTTCCTGGCGGATAATGGCTTCAATGTGCCCAATGCACGAGGCTATAACGATGGCGATGATGCACTGCAAGATATCGATTACTTCAACTGGCCCGTCATTGTCAAGCCCGTGGACAGCGCCGGCAGCAAGGGTGTCACCCGTGTCGATAACCCCGCTGACCTTCCAGCCGCCATCGCCCACGCCCTCGACTGCTCCCCCTCCCGCCACAACATCATCGAGGACTTCCTAGAGAAAGAAGGACCCTCGATGGGCGACGAATGCTTTGTGGTTGATGGCGTTCTCAAGTACAATGCTTTCTATGACCAATTTTTTGACAACGAGGCTGAGAATCCCTATGCTCCCTCGGGCGAATTTTGGCCATCGGCGATGAGCGAAGAGCATGAACAGGATTTTAAAGACCAGCTCCAGCGACTCTTTGACTTGTTGCACATAACTACGGGCATGTTCAATGTTGAGTGCCGCGTGTGCACAGATGGTAAATGCTACCTCATGGAGGTCTCGCCTCGTGCGGGCGGTAATCGTCTCGCCGAAATTCTAAACTATGCAGCAGATGTTGATATCATTGAGGCAGAGGTGTGTGCTTCAGTAGGTTTGTCGTTGCCCGAAATCCACGAGCCCAACTACAACGGCTACTATGCCATTAACGTGTTGCATAGCGACCGGGATGGAGTATTTAAGGAGCTGCGCATTGATCCTGATTTTGAGCGCGACCATTTGGTTGAACGCGACTTGTGGGTCAAACCTGGTGATATAGTATCGGCATTCACCGGTGCCAACCAGTCATTAGGTACTATTTTCCTGCGCTTCTCCTCTCGCAAGGAGTTGGACAGTTTTGTCGCATCCCCCAACACTTATATTTCCATCGTTACTGAATGAATCCCATAGGCGGATACTTTGAGCTGGAATTGCCTTTGTGCTGCGAGTACCATGGCAAAGCGATAGCCTTGAACACTGGCCGAAACAGCTTGGAGTACATACTGCGAGTTCGTGGATATAAGCGCGTATATCTGCCTTATTACTCTTGTGAGGTACTGCTTGAACCATTCAAAAAGTTGGGTGCCGAATACACGTTCTATCACATTAATGAGTGCTTAGAACTAGAAGAAGATGTTGAGTTAAAAGATGGAGAAGCCTTGCTGTACATCAACTATTTCGGCCTCAAACAGGACTATGTAGAAACACTTGCGGCAGAATACGGCCAACAACTGATTGTTGACAACACCCAGGCATTCTACGCACACCCCATTGAGGGTATTGACACCTTCTATAGCAGCCGCAAATACTTCGGCGTGGCCGATGGTGCCTACTTGTATTGCAATAAGTCGTTGGAGATGGAACTCGAGCAAGACCAGTCATGGGAACGCATGGGCTATCTACTCAAGCGCATTGACCTCTCGCCCGAAGCCGCTTATGCCGACTTCAGAGCCCGTAGCGCAGACCTTCACAACAATCCCATTAGGACGATGTCGCCCCTGACGCATCGCATCATGGCATCCATCGACTACCAGCAGGCAGCTCATCGTCGCCGTGACAATTACCGGTTACTTGATGAGGCATTGAGAGGTAAAAACCGCATTTTGCTACCACTGACCGAGGATTATGTCCCTATGGTTTATCCATATTTGGAATATCAAGGAGATGCTTTAAGGAAGCACTTCATCGATCATCAGGTATACTGTGCCCGGTATTGGCCAAATGTTTTTGATTGGTGTAATGCAACCGACAATGAGCACTTGTTAGCCAAGAATCTAGTTTGCATACCTGTAGACCAGCGATATGGTGAAAATGATATGCAAGAAATCCTTGATTTGATTGCACGTTTTCAAAAATAGTTCAATAATGTCAGATATTAATTCTTTCAAGATATGAACATTAAAGGTAAGATTGTGACTCTGCGTCAGATGACACGTGGGGATATGCAAATGATTTGCGATATGTTTAATGATCCAGAGTTGGAGGATCTTGTTGTTGGATGGGCTTTTCCCCTTTCGATTGAGCAACAACAACAGTGGTTTGAAAAGAATATCAATGACAACAAGAATTTTCGCTTCGTTATTGAAACACCAGAAGACGGAGCTGTCGGCATAGCTACACTCACAGGGATTGATTGGAAGAACCGCAGAGCGACGCATGGTATCAAACTGGCCAACAAAAAATGTCGCTCAAAAGGGATTGGGACTGATTCTGTCATGGCCATAATGAGGTATGCTTTTGATGAACTTGGGCTTCACCGATTAGATACTTCACGGTTTGATTCCAATACTGCCTCAAAGGCATTATATGACAAATGCGGCTGGAAAGCGGAGGGAGTCCGAAGGGACTATATCTATAAAAGAGGTGAGTGGAGAGATTTAACCGTTGTTGGTGTTTTGGAATCCGACTATAGAGAATTAATTGCCAAAAATCATTATTGGGATTAAATTCTTATTCTTATTCATACCTGAATGCCAGAATCGCTAAAGAAAAGAACGATTAAGGGTGTTGCTTGGACTTCGCTGGACCAAGTGGCAACACTTGGGTTTTCCTTTGTTATCGGTGTGATTCTAGCTCGTTTGCTGAGCCCTAGTGATTATGGTCTATTGGCCATGATCGCTATTTTTAATGCGATTGCTTTTGCCTTCATCAACAGTGGCTTTGGCAATGCGTTGATACGCAAACCTGATTTAACGGAAGACGATAACAGTACAGCATTTTATTTCAATGTTGTGGCCGGAGTTGTGATGACAGGTGTTATGTGGCTCATAGCACCGTCAGCGGCTATGTTCTATGATAAACCTATATTAACACAGTTGTTGCGTGTTGAAGGATTATTGCTGATAATCTCATCGTTCACAATTGTCCAAAATGCGCAACTGTCTCGTGCTTTAAACTTTAAGGCCAAAATGATTATCAACGTCTCCTCACAGGTGATAGGTGGCATTGTGGCCATCATTGCAGCCTATCATGGGTTTGGAGTCTGGTCGCTTGTTATTCAGCATATTGCTAGTGGAATCATCCGTCTGATATCGTTGTGGGTCATCTCACCATGGCGTCCTCGAGGAAGATGGAACAGAAGCTCTTTCGGTTATCTGTGGGGCTATGGATCAAAGCTTCTGGTATCAGGCTTATTGGATACGATTTACACTAATATTTATCCGATTGTTATTGGTAAAGTTTATTCTCCGGCCGATTTAGGACAGTACACAAGAGCTCAAGGTTATGCATCGTTACCTTCCCAAGGGTTGACCAGCGTCTTGCAGCAGGTTACTTTCCCTGTTCTGAGCCAAATCCAGGAAGATGATGTCCGTTTGGCCAGTAGCTATCGACGTTTGTTGCGTTTCTCGGTTTTTCTTGTTTTCCCTATTATGATGGTTATGGCAGCACTGGCTCGTCCACTGGTGATTAGTTTGGTGACTGATAAATGGTCTCAATGTGTGCCATATCTGCAATTGATTTGTTTTGCATCCATGTGGTATCCGGTTCATGCCATCAACTTGAATTTGTTGCAAGTGAAAGGTCGGAGCGATTTGTTCTTGCGATTGGAAATCATCAAGAAAGCGATTGTAACAATAGCTATCTTTATTTGTGTGCCATTTGGCATCATGGGCATATGCATCGGCTCGGTCTGCACTTCAATCATCTGTTTGGCGATTAACACCTATTATACGGGCAAACTTATTCATGTGGGATTCGTCCGTCAGATGAAGGACATGACTCCCACATTACTCGCATCGCTAGCTATGAGCGCAGTCGTATATATTGCTGTATTGTACTTGCAAAATGATGTTGTAAAGCTGGTTGTAGGTATACCCATGGGTGTCGTTGTTTATCTTTTGATAGCCAAAGTGTTCCGTCTATCCGAACTGCAAGAAGCCATTGACATCATCCACCGTAAATGATTTTAATCGAGATGTTGATAAAAAATAGCATATAGTTTAGTGTTTAGAGCTTAGAGACCTACAGACAACCGGACAAATTAGTTTTTTTAATGAGTGACTCATTAACCCAATTGGTTTGAAGTGTAATTAGTAGTTTATAATAATTATAGTTTATAATAATTATAGTTTATGCAAGGTGATCCATTAGTTTCTATACGTTGTCTAGTCTATAACCATGAGCCGTTCCTACGTCAATGCCTCGACGGTTTCGTGATGCAACAGACCACATTCCCTTTTGAGGCTATCATCCATGACGACGCCTCAACTGACGGATCTGCTAGCATTATACGCGAGTACGCCGAGAAATACCCAGACATCATCAAGCCCATCTTTGAGGCTGAGAATCAATGGGGAAAAGGTACTATAAGTAAAATAGTAAATGCTGCCATACACCCCAATTCAAAATATATAGCAGTATGTGAAGGTGACGACTACTGGACCGACCCCCACAAACTCCAAATCCAAGTCGATTTCCTCGAGTCCCATCCCGACTATGCCCTTTGCTCGCATGATTATTTGAGTTATTATCAAGATAGTGGAGAGTTTAATGACTTGAGCTTTTATGAGAGGGCATTTAATAAAAAAAATATGTCTAAATCATATGAATACACCCTAAAGAATTATTTTAATGGATGGTGGACAAAACCTTTGACATGTGTTTATAGAAAGTATAACTATATCGAAGAACTCCTCTCAAAAGGATACACGTCTTTTCGTGATGATATTTTTTATTATAATATCTTGACTCATGGGAAGGGTATGTTGTTGATGAGGGTAATGGGTGTTTACCGCATTCATGATGGTGGCACATGGTCTAACTTGGAGTATAGAGATAAACGTGAGAAGACAATTGAAAACGCTTTGCAGATTTATCAAATTGAAGGCGATAAAAGAGCTTTTATTGTAATTCGGAATTGTATGCTGTCTATTTTGGGTTTTCATAACGAAAATGGTGAAAAAGGATTTCTAATTCAAGAATTAAAACGATATCGCAAAATGGCTCCATTTGATGAATTTTTGCGTTTATTGTTGGCGATAGGTAGAAGTAAGATTAGCAATTTATATCATAAAGTTTTCAAAGAGGCTTTTTAAAGAATTATATCATTCAGAGAGTCAAAAAGCAAAGAATCATTATGTTTGGTGTTTTGTATGATATCTTTTGATTTTGGTAATAATTGTTATGGTTGCAGTGTCTGTGTGGATGCATGCCCGGTTGAAGCGATCAGAGAACAGAAAGGAAATAATGGTTTTTGTTTTCCTGTGATTGATGTCAATAAATGCGTTAATTGTGGTTTATGTGAACGAGTTTGTCCATATCTTAGAGCAGTATTTCAGAACTATACTTGTCAAGAATTATTTTGTGCTAAGCATAAAGATGAGAAGACAAGGTTGATTGGTTCTTCTGGAAGTGTGTTTTATGCTTTAGCAAAATCCCATATTGAAAGTAAAAAAGGAGTTGTTGTTGCTTCAGGATTTGATTCAGGGTTGCAATTAAGACATCAGATTGTTAAGACAATTGAAGACGTAATCCCTTTGATGAAATCGAAATATATTCAGAGCTCGACAATAGGAATTTTTCGCAAAGTCAAATCGTTGCTTAATGACATGGTGCCTATTCTTTTTGTGGGCTCTCCGTGCCAATGTCAAGCGGTAATCAATTATGTGTCTCAGGAACAACGAGACTTGTTGACTTTAGTGGATTTTGTTTGCCATGGTGTTCCGAGTCAAGACTTGTTTGATCGATGGAAAGGCCTGTATGAGCGTCAGCATGATTGTCATGTCGTGAGGGTGTCATTTAGGGAAAAAGACGATAAATATGTCCGATATTTCAAGATAATGGGTGTTAATAACAAAACGAAGGAACCGTTTTCTCATAAAGGACTGCCGCAAGATTGGTCTTATTATAATGGTTTTCTGGATCATACTATATTTCGACCTTCATGTTTCAATTGTCGTTTTAAGTCAATAAATAGGGTTAGTGACATAACATTAGGCGATTTCTGGGGGCTTGAATTGGTTAATTCAGATATCAAAGATTTCAACAAAGGATATTCGATGGTAGTTGTGAATTCAGATAAAGGTAAACAGGTTTTTGATGGGATTAAACAAGATGTATTCTATGAGAAATATCCGCTTGAAGTCGCTGTCGACAATAACCATGCTTTTGCTAAAAAAGATGAGCAACCTAAATTGAACCGCTATTTCATGAAATGGTATTCTCGTTTACCAATGAGTGTCTTGGACAAGTTGTTTTTAACTTCTACTCCTGCATTGCATTGGAGGTGCCTTCGAAAGATATTAAGAGGACTATAGAAGGGCGCAGACTTGATATCACATTAAGAACGTTAATTGATGAAGAGACCAATAGTATCCATTATAGTTCCAGTTTACAATGTCCAGGATTATCTTGAGCCATGCCTTAAGAGTATCTTGGTTCAAACTTTTACTGACTTTGAACTAATACTTGTTGATGATGGCTCATCAGATAGCTCCGGGGTTATTTGCGATGATTATGCCTTAAAAGATGGGCGAATAAAAGTTTATCATCAACAGAATGCGGGAGTGAGTGCTGCACGTAATAAGGGTATTGACAATGCGGTTGGGAAATATATCCTCTTTATCGATTCAGATGATTATGTTGATGAGGGCTATATTCAATCATTTATTGATATCCAACATGATAATGAGGCCGATTGGATAATTGAAGGTTATAAAGATGGTCCGGATGTTCCGAATGCGATTGTTTGTAGACCATATTATGAGCAATTGTTCAGTCGATTTCATATAACGAGTCGCAAAGGATGTTATCCAAAGTTATACCTACGTGAGGTCTTGGATGTGTTTGACGTTAAGTTTGAAGTTGGAATTGGAATCGGAGAGGATTTTTTGTTCAATCTTAATTATCTATTATTTACGAATAAGGTCGTAATGGAGAATAAAAAACTCTATAATAGGGTGGCTCGACGAGATTCTCTCTCACGTTCATCTCGTCACCCTAGGGAGGGACTTCTGGCTTTAAATGTTTTTTTGTCAACAGCCGAAAAGGTTGTGCGTGAGTTGAATCTTAAAGGAGAAGCAACAAAGTCACTTTATAAAGAGTCATTATTGTACATAGAGACATTATTGAATTCCATCCATAACCTGCCCTCTCGTTATGAACGAATAGAATGTTTGAATAAAATTGATTTGTCATTCTATGATCAATATAAGAAGCCTTCGTCCTTTAAAGAGAGGATATTGGTTACATGTATAAGATATAGGTGGTTTCGCATTTATGATGCATTGTGCCATTTAGCAAGGATTTTTAAATAGAAGAGTCTAATTGAGAAACAGAAGATGTCTAAAATTATAGGATATACAACGGGGGTATTCGATATGTTTCATATTGGGCACCTCAATATTTTAAGGAGAGCCAAAGAGCAATGTGACTATCTGATTGTGGGTGTGAGTACCGATGATGTTGTAGAACAATATAAACATCATCGTCCAGTGATTCCTTTTGAACAACGCATGGAGATTGTTGCTGCTATTAAATGGGTCGATCAGGTCGTGCCTCAGACAACCATGGACAAAATGCAAGCATGGAGAGAACTACATTTTGATGTGATGTTCCATGGGAGTGAGTGGAAAGGTAGTGATTTGTTTAATAAATACGAGAAAGAATTTGATGCTGTTGGTGCGAAGATTATATATCTTCCACACACTGAAGGCATCTCATCGTCACTATTAAGAGAAAAACTTGATGGCAACAATAAATAAAAAAACTCTTGATCAATACAAACGTAAGATTATCGAAGTTGCAAAAGCTTTTGATTCATTTTGCAACGAGTATGATCTTCGCTATTTCGGAATAGGTGGAACAGCGATTGGCGCATTACGACATGGCGGAATTATTCCATGGGATGATGATATAGATGTCATAATGCCTAGACCTGATTATGAGCGTTTTTTAGAATTGGTTCCACAATATTTGTCCAAGGATTATGATGTATTGAACTATCGGAACACCCCTGGTTTCCCCACCTCCTTTAGCAAGATGTGTGATGCGAATACAACATTAATTGGAGATGGCCGTCTTCGTTGTGTGGTCGGGGCCTTTGTGGACATTTTTCCATTAGATGGACTTCCGGATTTTTCATCAGAAGAAGAGAGGGCTGAGTATTTTAAACGAAGTTTTAAACAACGACAAATTGCTGAAGCTGTAAGTGAACATTATTATTTCAGCGATTTAACTCACTCCATTTATCATCTCGATTTCAAAAGGATCAAGCATGTGTTGCTAAGTCATTATCATCATTTGTGGCATCATAACGACCTATTGAATAAATGGGAGCGGGTAATCATGAAACCAGATTATGAAAAGGCTCGTTATGTGGCTTATTTCGGTACTTTTCGTGGACCTAAGGTGATTTCGCCTAAAGAATGGTTTGATGATTATTATTATGTTGATTTTGAGGATTTTGCAATCCGTTTGCCTATTGGAATTGATCAATATTTAACTCAAGTCTATGGTGATTATATGACCCCACCACCAGAAGATAAGCGAGTTCTCTTGCATTCATATTATTATTTGAATTTAGAAAAACGTTTATCCTATGAAGAGGCAATAAAGGATCTAAACTAGTCCTCTTTGTGAAGCCGCGGATTTTTATCAATATGCATTATATGGCGTTGGGTGGGGCCGAAAGGGCCTTGCTGGGCCTGCTGAATGCAATTGATACAGATCGGGTGGATGTTGACTTGTTCCTCAATCAGCATGAGGGTGAGTTCATGCCTTTGATCCCCGATAAGATTAATCTATTGCCCGAGATGAAAAAGTATAGTGTGCTTGAAGCTTCAATGGGGCAATGTTTCAGATCGGGATATATTGATGTGGCATTGGCTCGTTGCGTGTATAAAATTGTCAGAAAATGTTATATGTTATTGCATCCTGCCGTTAGAGATGATGATGACTTCTTCCGTTCCTGTATCACTACATGGCTCATGCCAAGAATTAATCCAGTGACAGATTATGATTTGGCTATTAGTTTTTTGACTCCACATAAAATAGTATTGGATAAAGTTAGAGCTAAAAAGAAAGTGGCATGGATTCATACCGATTATAGCTCGTTGCCAATTGATAAGAAGTTGCCCCTATTAATTTGGGGTAAATATGATTATATTGTTTCGATTTCATGTGATATTACCAAATCTTTTTCATCAGTATTTCCGTCATTAGCGGATAGACTTGTCGAAATTGAAAACATCCTTTCGCCAGAATTTATCTGGGAGCAGGCAGGCGTGATTGATGTGGAGCAAGAAATGCCATCCTTTGGAATAAAACTTTTATCCATTGGCCGTTATTGCCATCCAAAGAATTTTGATAATGTGCCAGACATCGCAAGAAGAGTCATGGAGCACGGCAACATAGACTTTCGTTGGTACATCATCGGTTTTGGACCAGACGAGGACTTGATTAGGCAAAAGATTGCTGAAGCAGGAATGGAAGAACATGTGATTCTTTTGGGTAAAAAGGAGAACCCCTATCCATATATCAAGGCCTGTGACATCTATGTCCAACCGAGCAGATACGAAGGCAAGAGCGTTACTGTGCGAGAGGCCCAAGTGTTGTGTAAACCTGTAATTATTACAGATTACACGACTTCAGGCAGCCAAGTACAAAATGGAATCGATGGTGTGATAGTGCCCATGGATAATGAGGGCTGTGCACGTGGAATCATAGATGCAATCAAGAATCCTGACATGTTGAATTCGATTTCATCTTATCTCTCCACACATGACTATGGCAACGAGAAAGAGGTGGAAAAGGTATACCAGTTATTATATTAAAAAGATGAAACACATAATCCGGAATTTTTTATTTAAATTTGTTCATCAACAATGGAATATTGCTATTGCTGACATTGGAAAGGATTTTGTGCCTGAAAATGTCAAATGGATGAAGCATTGTTACAAAGATCGTTGGTTTGCAGATCCTTTTATTGTTGATGAATCAAGGGATAGTTTCATTATTCTAGCTGAAGAGTATATGAGGAATACTTCAAAGGGACGACTGGTGCGTTTAACATTATCGAAGACAGATTGTAGGCTTATGAATAATGAAATTATTTTGGATGTGCCCACGCATTTGTCATTTCCAAATTTTATTGATGTGGACGGAACTATATATATATATCCAGAGAACTCTGCTTATGGCAAAACCCTTTATTATGAATATAATAGTAGATTATTGCAGAATCAGAAGGTCTTGTTCCCACATCCAATGGCCGATCCTGTTATATGTCACATAGACGATAAGTATTACCTGTTATATACTGATGCTTTTGATTGTAATGGAAATAAGTTGCAGGTTTGTGTATCAGACTGCCCTCTTTCAGGATATACCCATTTTCAAACTATAGAGTTTGATGATAATGTTGCTCGTCGCGCTGGCAATATCTTTGTTTGGAATGGAAATATTATTAGTCCCGCACAAGTGTCGAACAATGATTATGGTGAAGGCATATCGCTTCAGGAATTATCAATTAATCATGGGAGAATTAGTTTGAAGGAGTTTGCAAGATTATCACCACCAACCAAGCAATATTCAAAAGGGTTTCACACATATAATGTATATAAGAACTATTTGGTTATTGATGGATATCGGTATGGGAGTGACTTGCTACATATGCTATATTTCTTTATAAGACGTTTTATTTGAAAATGAAAAGAGCAATAGTTTTTGGCCCTGGTGGAGTAAATGCGCTTGGACTGGTTCAAAGTTTAGGCCGTGAAGGCGTGGCTGTTACTTGTGTGCTGGTTGGAAAATGCCCAGTAGTCGAGCATAGCTGTTATCTAGACACCATCTATATTATGCCAGATCTCGAGTCCGCTTTAGACTGTGTTCTAAACAAATGTGTTTTTAAGGAACGTGTAGTCATATTCCCTTCAGGAGATGGTGCTGCGGTTGCTCTTGAATTAAACCGTGAAAGGCTACAGGATCATTTTGTTTTCGAGAATGTCCGCACAATAAATAGTATTGCCTATTATATGAACAAACTTGTTCAGGTCGATCTTGCCCAAAAACATGGTTTCAATGTGCCATTCTCTGTTCGGTTATCCAAAGGCGATAATGCATTAGCGGAACTACCGTATCCATGTATTGTCAAGCCTCTTGTCAGTTGTGAAGGCGATAAAAGGGATATCTTAATTGCTTGCGATAAAAATCAGCTAACAAATGTATTGAAAAACCAACTCTTATATACGACAGATGTTATAGTTCAACAGCTTATTGACCGTGATTATGATTACAATATGGTCGGCTGTTCGTTTAGTAATGGAGATGTATTTATTCCCCTGTCGATTAGAGCCACAAAATTTAATCATAAAGTTCAAGATGCAAAAACAGTATGTTTCGTAGAGCCATTGGATGATAGGATAAGTCATGAAGTGGAAAAAATGAAAAATCTTATTCAAGATATTGGTTATGTGGGTCTTTTCGCTGTTGAATGCATGCATAATCGTGTTGATGATAAAATATATTTCACGGAAATAAATCTTAGAAATGATGGATTAAACTCTTTTATAGTAAAATCAGGCGTAAACCTTCCATATTTACACTACTTGGATATGTTGAATTTGCCACTTAAGAAATATATACCTCTTAATAAGTCTAGGAAATATATTTGGGAGGCAAATCATTTGTCGGCTTTGAAACGACACTCGATTTCAATTTGGGAATGGTTGACTGATTTGATTGGAGTAAACGGTTTTTTGTTTTATTATAAAGATGATAAGCTACCTTTTTACTATCAATTTATTGGCTCTCTTATATCAAAATATTCTGTCAAATAAATATAGTAATAAAGATTCTTCTTGGCATCCATCTTCAGAAAAAAGACTTCAAAGCATAGACTCTTTATTTAAGAAAGATGATTTTCTATGGTTCAACTCCAGATTTGTTCAAGCAGCACGTGAAGCAAGCGGTAGAGCTAGTTCAGCACAAGCAGGAGCAACATCGTCTAATCTTCCTCTGCTCATGGAATGAATGGGGTGAGGGCAACTACATGGAACCCGACGCTGAATTCGGGAAACAATATATTGATGCTCTGAAGAAGTTTTGGAATTGTAATTATGTAATGAAATGAAAACTACAAACAAAAGGGATCTTTGTTTAGATTTGCTTCGAATCATTTCGATAACGATGATTGTTTTCATGCATTCACCTCAGCCAGGAAGTGCGCCAGGGTTTGTATTGTCAGGGTTGTCATATCTGACTGCTCCAGGCCTTGTCCTTTTTTTCATGATCAGTGGGGCGCTTCTTTTGGGTAATAGTCTATCAACAAAAGAGTTCTTAAGACGTCGATTATCAAAAGTTGTGTTCCCTACATTGTTTTGGACTTTTTTCTATTTGGCTTATACCACAGTTTCTAGTCATGGATTTGATACTAAAGAAATGTTGATTAATGTATTGTCAATACCTTTCTCTGCTCAAGGCCATGGCGTTTTGTGGTTCATGTACACCTTGGTCGGATTGTATCTCTTAACGCCGATTTTGTCAAAATGGCTGAAAAAGGCGTCTAAACAGGATGTTGAGTTTTACTTGCTTTTGTGGACTATCACACTTGTATATCCTTACCTTAAACTGATGTTGAAGATTAACGAGAGTGAATCCGGCATACTCTATTATTTTACAGGATATGCTGGCTATTTTCTTTTAGGATACTATTTATACCATTATTATAGGTTTAAGGTGTGGCATATTGTTGCTGCTATCGCAGTTTATGTGATAATTCCAGCCGTTCTTTATGGTGGCCATTTTGAGTTTGATTTCTACTCGATGTTGTGGTATTTGTCGTTGCCTGTAGCATCGATGGCTTCAGTTTGGTTTGTGCTGATAAACAAGTTGCCGAAATTTCAAAATATGGCATTAGCAAAGGCATCTAAATTGTCGTTTGGTATTTACTTTGTACATGTCTTCATTCTTAGGGAAGTGTTGTGGCATGTTGACATGATATGTGAATTGTCTGGAATTACCCAGATTTTGGTCCTGTCATTTTCTACTTTGGCGATCTCTTACTTTGTCTCATGGCTTATCTCGAAATTGCCATTTAGTAAATATATTATTGGCGTATGATTCCTCGGGTTGTGCATTATTGTTGGTTTGGGCGGAATCCGTTGCCTGCTAGTGCTGTCAAGTGTATTGATAGCTGGCGTAAGTTCATGCCTGGCTCTGAGATCAAGGAGTGGAACGAGGACAATTTTGATGTCCACAGTATCCCTTATATTGCTGAGGCTTATGAGGCTAAGAAATATGCATTTGTCAGTGACTATGCCCGCTTTTGGATTCTTTATCGCTATGGTGGGGTGTATTTTGACACTGATGTCGAGCTGATTCAGCCAATTGACGATATTTTGGAGAGAGGGGCTTTCATGGGCATTGAGGACATTTATCCTGAGGCGGACCCTTATCCGCTCGTTGCACCAGGCCTAGGCATGGCTGTCGAATCGGGACACGAGTTCTATAAAAAGGAGTTGGATTACTATGCTGGTATCCACTTTATTGATAAAGACGGACAGATGGATCAGGAGACTGTGGTGCGGCGTACGACTGCTTTGCTGGTTGAGGAAGGCCTGCAGCCTCGCCATGAGTTGCAACAGGTGTCAGGCATTTGGATTTACCCCAAGGAGTATTTCAATCCTCTGGATGATTTGACCGGTCGACTGGTAAAGACCGAGAATACACGATCGATTCACTGGTATGCCCGCACGTGGCAGAGCCGTAGCCCTCTCAAGCAGCGGCTGTCGCGGTGGTCGCATCGGGTGTTCGGCTTCACGCTTCACAAGATCAAGAAAATGATCTTTGGGGGAGAGTAGCCCTCTCAATCGTTATCATAGCTGAGAATAACAAAGGAGGCCGGCGGGTTCGTCGGCTTCCTTTGTGGTTTTTCGGGATGGGGTGGTTGGTGGCAATTTGTTGCAAAAAGGTGGGGAAAGGCATTTTTCTGGCACAAAATTTGCATTTATCAAAAATAGTTGCTAACTTTCGCACACAAATGCAACATGATTGGCACGATAAAGGCCATAGTTGTTGCGTGCTATAACTTGAATGCCAGCGATGAACGCTACAATAGAACGATTCCTGCAATACCTGCGTCTGGAGCGCAATCTGTCGGAGAGGACGGTGGAACTGTACCGCCGTGACCTCGGACAATGGGAATCCCACATGACTGCGGGACATGACCGCATGGATTTGGCGTCGGTGACAATCGGCGACATACGGTCGTGGCTCATGGTGCGTTCATCACAGGGTGATGGTTCCGCCACCTTGCGCCACAAGCTGCAGGCGCTGCGGGCGCTCTATCGCTATCTGCTGCGCCGTGGCGAGGTGGACAAGAACCCTGCCGCCCAGGTCGAGTTGGCCAAGTTGGCCAAGCCTCTGCCCAAGTTCGTGCGTGAGAAGACGGTCGATTCGATCCTTGATGCCGACATTGATGAGGACGACTTTACCCAGGTGCGCGACCGCTTGATCGTGATGCTGTTTTATGAGACGGGCATCCGCTTGAGCGAACTCATCGGGCTGCAGGACGCCGCGGTCGATACCATCAAGCGAGAGCTCAAGGTGCGAGGCAAACGTGACAAGGACCGCGTAGTGCCTTTTGGCGATGAGCTGGCAGCACATGTCGAGGACTACCGCTCGTTGCGTCGCCAGTTGCGTCCCGAGTGCACCAACCTGCTGGTGACGGCCAAGGGCAAGCCGCTCTATCCTCAGCTGGTCTATCGCGTGGTGCACGGTGAGCTGGAACGTGCCGGCGGCACCGGCAAGTTGAGCCCTCATGTGCTGAGGCACACCTTTGCCAGCACACTGCTCAACAACGGCGCACAGCTCAACAGCGTCAAGGAACTGCTGGGGCACGAGAGCCTTGCAGCAACACAAGTATATACTCATATCACACTGAGTGAGTTACAACATAATTATGAACTCGCCCATCCAAGGGCACTAAAAAAAGGAGGATAATATGGACATCAAAATCAATGCTATCCATTTTGAAGCAACCGAGAAGCTTAACGACTTCATCAACAAGAAAGTGGAAAAACTGGCAAAACACAACGAGCTTGTCAATACCGCCGAGGTTATTCTTAAGGTGGTGAAACCCGAGACAGCCATGAACAAGGAAGCATCAGTCAGGCTGAGCATCCCGCGCAGCGAGGATCTGTTTGCAAACAAAGTAGCCGATACGTTCGAGGAGGCCATCGACAACTGTATGGACGCCCTTAAGAAACAACTTGAAAAAGGTCGCCGCGACAAGTAACACCCGCCTTCCTGATTAATTAACGACATCACGCCCTCTGCCCGCACACCATGCTGCTGGCAGGGGGTGTCGTTTACTGGCAAATGCAGCCAATAGCGGGCTCAAGGTCGGCAATCCGGTGACATGATTCGGCTTGCAACTTCTGTGGCATCGTTATCTTGCGAGTTGGCTCCAATTAATATATAATAATGTGTCAGCAACTCGCGTGCTCACTGTTTGGTGAAGAATGATGCGAAAAATTCAAGTTTGGGCCTTTCGTGCTAATTAGCTGAATATTAAATTATTGTGTCGCCATTTGCGAAGTCGTTGAAAAGTTTTTTGAAAAAAAAGTAAGAAAAAGTTTGTCAGTTTGGAAAATGGTTGTAACTTTGCACCCGCTAACGAGAACGCCCCGTATCTCTTAGCACAACGATAGATGCCTCTTTAGCTCAGTTGGCCAGAGCACGTGATTTGTAATCTCGGGGTCGTTGGTTCGAATCCGACAAGAGGCTCAAGAACATAACACAATGGGTAGATTCCAGAGTGGCCAAATGGGGCAGACTGTAAATCTGCTGCGTCATCGCTTCGGTGGTTCGAATCCATCTCTACCCACATGTTTTGCGGAAGTAGCTCAGTTGATAGAGCATCAGCCTTCCAAGCTGAGGGCCGCGGGTTTGAGCCCCGTCTTCCGCTCAAGAAACAAAAGAAATTGCCTATGTAGCTCAGGGGTAGAGCACTTCCTTGGTAAGGAAGAGGTCGCGGGTTCAAATCCCGCCATCGGCTCAACGATGTAAGACGCTTCGCCTCTCACTGATTGCGGGTTAAAGTTATCACAAGAGGTGGAGTGTATTACGCAATAAGGTAGAGTAATTTTCATAACAAAATAATTTCAATAACAACTTACAGTTATGGCAAAAGAGCATTTTGAAAGAACAAAACCGCATGTTAACATCGGTACCATTGGTCACGTAGACCACGGTAAAACTACCCTGACCGCTGCTATCACCACCGTGCTTGCAAAGGACGGTGACATCGCTGGCGATAGCGTTCGTTCGTTCGACTCGATCGACAACGCCCCCGAGGAGAAGGAGCGCGGTATCACTATCAACACCGCTCACGTTGAGTATGAGACCAAGAATCGTCACTATGCTCACGTTGACTGCCCGGGCCACGCTGACTATGTAAAGAACATGGTTACTGGTGCCGCTCAGATGGACGGTGCTATCGTAGTTGTTGCTGCAACCGACGGCGTTATGCCGCAGACTCGCGAGCACATCCTGCTCGCCCGTCAGGTGAACGTTCCCCGTCTGGTTATCTTCCTGAACAAGTGTGACTCCCCCGACGTTGACGAGGAGATGATCGAGCTCGTTGAGATGGACGTTCGCGACCTTCTCTCAGAGTATGAGTTCGACGGTGAAAACACCCCCATCATCAAGGGTTCGGCACTGGGTGCCCTCCAGGGCGATCCTAAGTGGGAAGACACCGTTCGTGAGCTGATGGCAGCTGTTGACGAGTGGATTCCTCTGCCCCCGCGTGATCGTGACAAACCCTTCCTCATGCCTATCGAGGACGTGTTCACCATCACTGGCCGTGGTACCGTAGCCACCGGTCGTATCGAGACTGGTGTTGTTAAGGTCGGCGACGAGGTTCAGATCATGGGTCTGGGTGCCGAGATGAAGTCAGTAGTTACTGGCGTTGAGATGTTCCGCAAGATCCTCGATGAGGGTGAGGCTGGTGACAACGTAGGTCTGCTGCTCCGCGGTATCGACTATAAGACCATCAAGCGTGGTATGGTAATCTGCCACCCGGGCGTTATCAAACCCCACGATCACTTCAGGGCTTCTATCTACGTCTTGAAGAAGGAAGAGGGTGGTCGTCACACCCCGTTCCACAACCACTATCGTCCCCAGTTCTACATCCGCACCCTGGACGTGACCGGTGAGATCATGCTCCCCAACGGTGTTGAGATGGTAATGCCTGGTGACAACGTGGAAATCGATGTCAAGCTGATCACTCCCGTAGCATGCAGCGAAGGTCTGCGTTTCGCTATCCGCGAAGGTGGCCGCACCGTTGGTTCGGGTCAGATCACTGCCATCATTGAGGACTAATCTTGAGGCCTCAACAGTCGACCGGCGCTCCATAGCGAGCGGTTGACGGCAAAGATAAATAGGTCTGGCTGCAAGCCAGTCAGGCCTATTTTAATACGGGAATAGCTCAGTTGGTAGAGCGACGGTCTCCAAAACCGTAGGTCGTGAGTTCGAGCCTTACTTCCCGTGCAAATAAAGAAAGACAAATAAACAAATGAAGAAGTTTTTTAATAACAGGCTTACGGATATCAAGGAATCTTATAACGAACTCGTTCATAAGGTTTCTTGGCCAACTAAGAGTGAACTGGCCAGCAGCACTATCGTCGTAATGGTTGCTTCCATCATTGCGGCCCTGGTCATCTGGTTAATTGATCTGTGCATCAACGAAGTGATGCATCTCGTTTACGGCGTGGCTGCCTGATAAGGCAAGAAGCGTTCAGCGGGGCACTCTAGAGTGCAGACATCTCACATTCCATCACATTTTTAACGAACTGTCACAGCACAAGTCACAACTATGTCTCAAAGTAAGCATCAATGGTACATCCTGCGCACCATTTCGGGCAAGGAGATGAAGGTCAAGGAAATGATTGAGGGTTACAGGAAGAACAATCCTGTGTACGCCGAGAACATTTCTGAGATTCTTGTGCCTACTGAGAAGGTTTACACAACGCGCGCCGGCAAAAAGGTTCTCAAGGAGAAAGTCATGTTTACCGGCTATGTGTTTGTGAAGCTCATGCTCACCCCAGACATCGAAGTGACACTGCAGGACACCACCAACGTGGTGAACTTTGTGCGCAGCAGGGAGGGCGAACACCGCCCCGAACCTGTTCCCGAGCAGCAGATTCTGACTATGCTCGGCCAGGCCGAGGTCCGTGAAATGGCGGCAGCCGACGCTGTCAGCGACTATGTCGTTGGCGAGTCGGTGAAGGTGAACTTCGGTCCCTTCAGCGGCTTCATCGGTGAGATCAAGGAGATCAACCGTGAGAAGCGCGAGCTGACCGTGATGGTTAAGGTATTTGGACGTGAGACACCCCTCAAGTTGGATAATTCGCAAGTCGAGCGCGAGTGATGCCGCAGTCGATGTTACGCAACAGCGACACGCTTGCAATGTTTTAATTACCATATTAATTGAATTTGTACAATGGCTAAAGAAATTGCTGGACAGATCAAATTGCAGATTAAGGGTGGGGCAGCAAACCCCTCTCCTCCCGTAGGTCCCGCTCTGGGTTCTAAGGGTATCAACATCATGGATTTTTGCAAGCAATTCAACGCCCGCACCCAGAACAAGGCTGGCAAGGTGTTGCCCGTAGTGATCTCTTACTACGCCGACAAGAGTTTTGACTTCATCGTCAAGACTTCTCCCGTGCCCGTTCAGTTGCTCGAGGCTGCCAAGGTGAAAGGCGGTTCTGGTGAACCCAACCGCGTCAAGGTGGCATCGGTGACCTGGGATCAGGTGAAGGAAATTGCCGAAGACAAAATGCCTGATTTGAACTGTTTTACATTAGCCTCGGCTATGCGTATGGTGGCCGGCACAGCAAGAAGTATGGGTATCACTGTAAAGGGTCAATTCCCTGAGAACGTTTAAAAACTTTATTGATTATGAGTAAATTAACGAAAAATCAGAAGTTGTACAACGCGAAGGTTGAAACGGGGAAGGC
>Ga0310697_10000616_pt1 | contig 46273 bp, 32 predicted proteins | sample 172DNAGHGlowgp2_FD_203883 | JGI IMG/M metagenome (GOLD analysis project Ga0310697, IMG submission 203883) | Sheep rumen microbial communities from Palmerston North, Manawatu-Wanganui, New Zealand - 1728 DNA GHGlow gp2 (v2) (version 2) | ecosystem: Host-associated > Mammals > Digestive system >...
ACGACCTGGACTATGAACGGCTGTGGCAGAACATGAACCGTACCGACCGTTACACCTTGAAGCTGCTGGCACTCTCGCAGATGCCCATGCAGAACCGCAGTAAGGCCTCCAGCACGTCTTATAGCTCCCTTTTGCGACTGATGAAGGCGGGCTATGTGGTTCGTGCACCGCAATACGAGATAGAAGACCCCTTCTTCCGACGGTGGATATTGAAGAATGTGCAGTAGCAGTCTCCCTCTTCGATCCTTCTTCGATCCCTCGGCGGTGACGGCTCAAAAAAATGAGAAATTTACAAAAGAAACATACCGACAAACAAAACCCCATATCACCATGAAAAAAGTATTATTCTTAGCTGTTTCAATTTTCACTTTTCCCCTTTCAATTTCCAATTTCCCTATGAAAAAATACACCTTCCTCTCAATCCTCCTCGCCGCCTCCCTCCCCGCCTTCTCCCAACACTTCGAGTGGGTGAAGACCTACACGGGTCCAAACGATAATAATGGTCTTCCTAGCAATGAGATTATTGAGTCTGTGGCTGATTCAGAAGGAAATCTCTATATTTTAGGTGAATTTACAAAAGGAGCCGATATAGATGGTACCGACCTGCTACCAATCTCTGCCAATAACAACCGTAGTGTTGTAATTGCCAAAATATCCCCATTAGGAAATCTCGTTTGGCATAAATCAATCTATAGTTCATACTCAAGCTGCCATGCATATGGCATTAAGAAATCAGGAGATTCCACCTTGATGATAATGGCAGCCCTTATGCTCCCATTTTATGAGGGTTCAGCCCAGTCCGACCACAACTATTTGTATTATTTGGACACACTCTTAACTTCGGATGATGGCTTTCTAATGCCAACTGATAGCGTCACTCCTTATATGGTCAATGGGTTTATAACACTTGATTTGAATGGTAATTTAGTTGAAAATCATTTTTTACAAGTGGCGTATGTGGACACTTTGGGTCAAACGCTCAATATGCAGAATACTGGAAGTTATCCACCCACAGCACAAATGCTCACGTATTGTCTTTCCAGTGAACTATTTACTGTTGATGAGCAAGGGAATATTATTGTCGGTCGCAAGACTACCGATTATTTGGAAGGAAGGCAAGTTCAAGATGGAAGTATCAGTGCTATTAAAATTCTTGTTGATGGGAGATCTCGGTCAGTCTTTCGCCCTGCACATAAATCTTGCTCATGGAATCAACAGTTATTAAAGTTTTCCTCAGGATTTGATTCTTTGTTGTCCGTCGTCTATATATTGGATTCCACTGATTTATACCCGAATGCTCAAGTTACATCTACGATATATTCTATAGAAACGGATAAATCTGGAAATGTCTATGTGGCTTTTCAATTTGACGGACTGCTGGAGGCTCCCATTTCTAATTCCGATACACTGCGTTTTGATGGTTTAAGAGCGTCTTCCTCTCTTTTAAAATACAACTCTCAATTGGAACCTTTACACATGTTTACTCTTGACCTACGTGATTATTCGGATGCATTCTGGTTTCCAAGATATGCAATACAACATTCCTGTGTCAGTACAGCAGGTGAATTGTTTATTATGGGGACGACTGTCATGGAAGAGCCTTACACGACAGGGACAAATTATACTCTGATGTATGGCCGGGACACTCTTAGTCTTAGGGATAATGCTTTTTGGCTTTGTGTTGATACAAGCAATTACAATCTAATTTCCTATGGTAAAGCCCCCTCCACGGTCAAGTCGGGTTTTCAAAGTGAGCAAATAACATTGGCCTTAGAGAATAACAGAGTATTGTCGCAAGTGTGGTATCTTAGAAACATAGAGACTCCCGATACTCAAATTAATGTTACGAATAATGGGCTTGGTCTCATGCAGTGGGACAACGAGGGGCATATGATTCAATATGTAGACTTTACTGCAAATGGCAGTGGAGACAGGATGGGGCAGACCCATATTGTTGACAGTGTGGTGTATTTGACTGGTTTGGTGTTTGCTGGAGCAGCTTTAGGCTCTTTTCAGATTCCAGCGACAAACCGAGGGGAGGCATTTATCGCCAAGTATGTCGACCCGTCGTTTATGACACCGTATGTTTACAACGACCCGCGTGCCGAACAGGCTATCGAATGGGGCCAAGGCCTTTCATTCTCTCTTACCGACTCTCCCGTCACCCTTACCGCTACGGCAACAAGCGGACTGCCTGTCACCTATCATTGTACCGACACCTCTGTGGCAAGAATCAACGGTAATACATTGCATCTTCTGTCCAACGGCACCACCACTGTCACCGCCTACCAAAACGGCAACGAATATGGATATTACCCCGCTACACCCGTGACCAAGACACTGACCGTCGCCAATGTCGGCATACCCACTGTTGAGGCAACGCAGATAAAAGCCTACCCCAACCCCACAAGCGGTCAGGTGACCATCGACCTTGCTAACCTGCCGCCGATACAGCCCATAGTACGGGACAGCAGCGACATACAGGTGACCCTCTCCGACGAGGCAGGAGCCTTCGTGAAATACGGCAATCCCTTCCGCCAAAGAGTCAACGTAAAAGTTGAAAGTGGCGAGTTGAAAGTTGAAAGTGGTGTTGCCATCGCGTGGCTCACCGACATGCAAGGCCGCCGCGAGGCAGTCCGCCTCACCCCCGCAGGCAACGGCAAATACACCCTCGACCTCACCTCCCGCCCCCAAGCCACCTACCTCCTCACTCTCACCACCGCCACCGGCAAGACCCACACCATAAGACTACTGAAACAATCCGACATCTTCGGACAATAATTTTACGGCTATAGATGTAAAAGTACAATAAAAAATCATTTTCTGCGTTTATATCCGCAAAAAAACAGGAGTATGATAGCAAGAGATGAATACCTGAAGCATCTAATCGCATTCAAGGACAAGCCTGTGGTAAACCCAAATCGGTCATTAGACCGACTTTTCAATCAATCTCGTCTTTTTCAGGTCTGTTTATGCCATATCAGCATTTCTTTATGTTCCATGACGTTACTTGGGCTCGGCATAGCAAGCAAGCTTTCTCTGATCTCGCCCTGGGTAACGTTCGGCATCTTGTCCACATCCCTGTCTCGCCGTAGCCCGCTACGCCTTCGACAACGATGCGGCCAATCTGCTCGAAACAAATACTAATCTGCCATAAACCCTAATGACCGATTTGGGATAATCATTCCGCTATGTGAAATAGAATCAATAACATTATTCCCAAAATTAAAGCAATTATTTGCATTTGAAATAAAAATATTGGTAACTTTGCAAACTGAGGGGACAAAAACATTTATTCCTAACAACTTAGCAACAAGTATGTTTCAACACTTATTGTAGGCTTGGTCTTCGGTTGTTCTTCGGTTTACAAGCGAAGAACAACCGAAGAACAGGCTGGAAAAAAATGAAGAAAAAACGAAACAAGACATAAGGAGGAAATTAAAATGGCACAATTAAAGAAGAAAGGATTTGCACTCAGCGGTAGCCTGAAAAGCAATGGAGTGACGTTCTACACCAAAAAGGGGAAGATCATTGTGCGTTCCGCGACATCGGAACAGCCCCTGCGACGTACACGCGGGCAATTCGTCACAAGGCAGCGTATCGCACACACCACCGCACTGTGGAAGCGGCTGCGGGAGCCGGCAAAACCGCTGTTTACCCAATGCGTTAACATCTACGGCCGTTTCAGTTCATTGATGTGCAAACTGCCTGTAGTCTTTCTGTCCAAAGGCGAACTGGCCAACGGCGCCTCGCTGCTGATTCCCGGTATGCCGCTGAGCGACGGCATTTTGCCCGATATCATTTATCGGTTGGACGAGGTGGATGGAGAACCCGCTTTGCTGACCAACGTGAAAATGAAACACCCCTTGGGCAGCAACCCTACAGCATCGGACATGGTATCAGTGCTTTGCGGGAAAGGGGCAACGCTGAAAAAGGGTGACGTGCTGAGATTGTATTCGCTGCATCAAACCGTTGAATACATGATACCTAAAGTGTATGTTCAGATGGAAGAGCTGGTTTTGGAAAACAGCCGACAGGCGAGTGGCTTTCCCGGCATCGATCTGCAGTGCGTGGACGGCTGTTTGGCGTTGACTGGCAGTTGCTTTGCCGACGACACAATGGGATGGGGACTTGTGCATGTAAGAGACGAGAGGTGCTCGAGCCAGACGGTGGTCACACGCTGCAACATGTATGAGCAATACACCACCGAAGAGGCGTTTGACCGCGCAGCAAAGAGCTATGGCGGGTTGACGGATTCGGGCATGATTACGCCCGATATTGAATAATCCTTTTTAACACGAATTGCCATGTAATGACCATAAATTCATGACAATTAATGACAATTAATGATAATTCATGATTTTATAATCATCGCTCTAATATAACAGATGACTGTTTTTTGCCGACCTAACTCATTGTCGCGTCCCTTCGGGACGCTGGGAGTGAGTATGTTTTGTCACCGCACTGCGCAATGTTCGATGTTGCTCCCATTCGGTCGCGACACCGTACATTGCTTGTACGGTGTTATGAAAAGTCACACCCCGTTGGGGTGATTTGTAGAAGCCACCTTATTTAATTCTTGGAGGTGGCCAAAACCTTTAGTTGGAGAAGAAGGCGCCCTTAATGGCAAAGATGAGCAGGAAAAGTACAGCGATGAGCTGCCAACGGCGGGCGCGGATTTCCTTTTTTTGCCGCCCAAGCATGATGGCTAAGTAGCATAGAACAAAGAGAATGACGAAAAAAGGAATGGCCAGGAGCCATATTTCAGTGTTGAATGAGACCAGAAAGCCCAAACCCAGTCCCACGAAAAGGGTGTTGATGCCTGTGGCCACACCGAGCAGCAGGACTGTGGTCCAGTTTGCTATATTGTATACCGGGAACTCCTTCTCCTTTTTGCGGAAGGCCGGAATAACCATGCGGAACGCCACCACAACGAGCAAACCGAGATAGACGAGGTTGTCGTATTCGGGAAATCCGAAACGCAACAGGTTTCCTACGTATATGCCTGCAAGTATGAGCAATACGTGTTCGATGGCGATAAGGCTGGAGACGGCCAGCCCGCGTGTAAGCCGGATGGGGGTTTTCAAGGCGCAGCCCCTGACGGTGACCATAACCGGCACCGAGAGGGCAAAGGCAAGGATGATGTATTCCAATACTGACATGGCTCTATGACAATGAGTTGGTTATTTCTATAAAGTCGCTGACCGACAGCTGCTCGGCCCGCATGCCAAGCAGCGGCTGGGGAACCGCATCGAGCGGCATGTTGAGCTGTCGCAGGGCATTGCGGAGCGTTTTGCGCCGCTGGTTGAAGCCTGTTTTGACTACTTGTACAAACAGTTTCTCGTCACATTCCAAGGATGTTACATCATTTCGCTGCAGGCGGATGACGGCCGATTTGACCTTGGGAGGCGGGTTGAAGACGTGTTCGTGGACGGTGAATAGGTATTCGATGTTGTAAAATGCTGAAAGCAAGACACTCAGTATGCCATAGGTTTTGCTGCCGGGTTTGGCGGCCACGCGCTCGGCCACCTCTTTCTGGAACATGCCGACCACCTCGGGTATGCTGTTGCGGTTTTCGAATACTTTGAAAAGGATTTGCGACGAGATGTTATAGGGGAAGTTGCCGATAACGGCAAAGGGTTCGGTGAAGAGGGTGGAGAGGTCCAACGCCAGGAAGTCGCCTTCGATGACATGCAGGGTGGGGTAATGGCTGTGGAGATAGGTTACTGATTCGCTGTCGATTTCGATGGCGTGGAAATCCATGTCCGGCCTGTTGTAGAGGTATTTGGTCAGCACACCCATGCCGGGGCCGATTTCCAGGACATGGGGGGAGAGGCCCGTAAGGCTGTCGGCTATTTGGCGGGCTATGTACTCGTCGGTGAGGAAATGCTGTCCGAGGGATTTTTTGGCACGTACTTCCATGGCAGGGATGTTATAGTTGGGGTATGGCTATGGAATCAGGCGGTTGCACGGGTGCAGGCAGCGCGCGGTAGCGTTTGCGTGCCTGGTCGACATAGAGGCTGGAGGGGTAGTCGAGTATGATTTTTTCGTAGCAGGCTCGGGCACGTGCGGGGTTGTCGAGCTGCTCCTCGTTGAGTTGTGCCAGGAGCAGGAGTGCGTCGTCGGCCAGAAGGCCGTCGGGATAGAGGTCGGCCAGTTGCTGGAGGAGGGTGTCGGCCTCGAGGTAGCGCTGCTGGAGGATGCGGATGCGGGCTTTCTGCATTAGGACGTCGTCGAAAAGGGGGTGAGTGAGGGTGCTACGGGCTATGTCATCGTAGGCGTTCCACGCCGAGTCAAGCAGGTTGCGGTAGAGGAGGAGGTCGGCGGCGGCGAAACGCGAGAGCATGTCGAAGGTGCTGTCGTCTTCCATGTTGTCGCTAATGAGCAGGGAGAGTTGCATGGCGTCGTTGGCAATCAGTTTGCTGGTGGAGGCGCGGAGGACGTCGAGCTGGGTTTTGGCCCAGAGGAAGTCGTTGTTGTAGTAGGAGAGTTTGGCATTGCGGAACTTGGCCTGCGAGCCCAGAATGTCGTTTTTGTTGGCTTTTTCAACTTGCATGTAGAGGAGGGAGGCGTCCCAGGGCTCACCGGCAAAGAGCAGGAGGTCGCCCAGGGCGAGTTTGGTTTCGTCGCGCTCTTTAGGTGGGAGTTTGGGGAGTTCGAGGATGTCGTAGAGCATGTCGGCCGCCCGCTGGACGCTGTCGGCACGGTAGGCCAAGAGGTGGGCGTAGTTGTGCATGAGGGTTACGGTGCGGACGCTCTTGCCCAGTTCGCCAAGGGCATCCTGGTATTGGTTGAGCAGCTGCCGGAGGCGTTTGTTTTCGATGGGGAAGTTGTGGTTTATGCGGTCGAAGGCCACCTCCAGCTCCCCTACCCTGCTGTCGAAATAGTAGGGGTTGTCGGGGCCTTTTTGCCGCACTGCAGCATAGCATTCCTGTGCGATGTCGTAGGCTTCGTTGGACCTGGCGATGGCGGCCACCCGCATAAGGGGTTCGCCGCCTTGGTCGGGGAATCGGGCATCGATGGCTTTGGCCTGCACCATGGCAAAACGGAAGTCTTTCTGCTGCAGTGAGAACCATATCATCATCTCCAGGTACTGCTTGTTTTCGGGATGCTGCTGGACGCGCTGCACCAGGGCGCTGCGAAGGCCTTCGGACAGTTTGGGGTTGGCTGTTTCGGAGAGGACGCGCTGCAGGGAGATTTGTATGGAGCCCATCATTCCGGGCGATTTGTCGAGGAGGTCGAAGTATTCCTGCATCATGGCTTCGTAGTTGCCGGTACGCTCGTAGAGGGTGGCCAGCTCGCCTACGAATACAAAGTCGTTCCGCATCTTTTTGCGGGCAAAGAGGTATACTTTTATGGCATGCTCGGGGTGGCCTGCCGTCTCGAAGGCTTGGGTCAGCTCGGTGATTTGCTTGGTGTCGTAGCCTACTTTTTCGACAACGGCATCATAGGTCTTGCCGGCTTTGCGGGTGTCGCCTTTCTGTTCGTACAGTTTGCCAAGGTCGACGTTGAGATAGAGGTCGTTAGGATATTGTTTGATGCGTTTTTCCACCAAGCGTTCGGCATCGCGGTATTGTTTCAGCTCGAGGTAGGAGCGGAAAAGCATTTGGTAGTAGAATTTGTTGGGGGCGCGCGCGTAGAGGTCCTCATACAACTCGGCAGCCTGCTCGTATTGGCCACCGGCATAATAGTGGGCGGCAAGCTGTTCCTGGGTTTGCTGGGCATGGCATGGCAAGAAAAGCCCCACTATGAAAGCCAGGCAAAGCAACCAGGGTTTGATATGAAGGTGTCTTCGAGCGGGCATATACCTTACAAAAAACACCGGAATAAAGCATTTCCGGTGTTGAACAGTGACTAAGCAGGGATTCGAACCCTGGACCCCATCCTTAAAAGGGATGTGCTCTACCTGCTGAGCTACTTAGTCGGTTCCAAGATGTGACTAAGCAGGGATTCGAACCCTGGACCCCATCCTTAAAAGGGATGTGCTCTACCTGCTGAGCTACTTAGTCGGCCTCATTTTTGAGTTTGCAAAAGTACAACTTTTTTCTGTTTTGACAAAAAGTTTTTGTTTCTCTTATTTGGGTTATATTATTAACAAGCTATTCCACAAGACAATACGAGAGCAATTAAAAATATTTTTTACAAATTGTTTGGCTATTTGGCAAATAATTCGTACCTTTGTTTTCTGAAAAATCATTAAAATTATGACTCTTGACATACACTTAAAACAAGGTATAGGCGATATCACGTTCGATATGCCAATAGAGCAGGTAGTGGAGATTTTGGGCAAACCCGACGAAGTGGAGACTATCGAGAATGCCCTGGAGGAGACCACAACTATCCTGCGATATACAGATACACTGACTCTGTTTTTTGAAGGCGACAGTCCCATCCTGTCCTGCATCGACATAGAAAGCGAAGAGGCTACCCTTTTCGGGCAGAAGATTTTCGATATGGGCGAGAAGGAGATTGTGAAACTCATGGTGGCCCACCAGTACTTTGAACAGGACGTAGACACGGAGGACTGGGGGGAGCGCAGGGTGTCGTTTAATGAGGGGAATATTGATTTCTACCTCGACAACGATGACTTGCTGTCGGCCATTATTGGCAAATAGGCAGTATGGTTAATGGTATTCCACTGATTTCCACAGCCTATCTACCATCAATAGAATATATGGCCTTGCTGGCCAAGCACCCTGTTGTGGCCATCGAACAGCATGAGACCTTTCCGAAACAGACTTTCCGGAACCGCACACAAATAGCAACCGGCAACGGTGTTTTGACATTGAATGTACCCGTTTCGCGTCCCGACGGGAACCACACTTCGACGAACAATATTACCGTCAGCTACCATGAGCCCTGGAATGTACGCCATTGGCGGGCCATTTTATCTGCCTATAATGCAGCCCCTTACTTCCTGTATTACAGGGATGGGCTTGAGGCAATATTGCTGAAAAGGCATGAGTTTCTTATTGAGCTGAACTATGAATTGACCAAGTATTTGATGGACAAATTAAAAATCGAATGCTCATTGGAATTCAGTTCCTCATACGTGCAGAGCGAAGCGGACTTTAGGGATTTGAGGGTAAAACTGACAGCCAAACAAAAGCTGACGGACTTGAGGTTCCCATCATATAGCCAAGTGTTTGGAAGCCGCTATGGGTTTGTTCCCAATTTGAGCGTGATTGATTTGTTGTTCAATCTGGGCCCAGAGGCAAAAAGCTATCTTATGCACTTGTCGGAATAGCGTCCGGCTTCGGTGGCTCACCTACCCTACTACACGGACGTACGCTACAGTCTGGGTGAGGACATCTGCCATTTGGTGCAGCAGGGATTAGTGAGGGATATTGTAGTATGGTGGATGATAACTAATAGGAATTACTATTTTACACCTTTGAAAGATGGTAAAGCCTTCTTTTAGTAACAGAACGAATGGTGCCACCTATTCGGTATTAGCCAGTGACAATTATGCCTTGCCACGGTGTCAACACCCAATCTTGTATTCACCCATCAAACTGTGGCCGAGAGCTGAACCAACAACGATGTTTGGAAATCCCATTCCATGTTAATCATTAGCAATAGATACTATCCCATAGAGTATCTATTCTATATTTCATGGTCTATGGTATTTACACTACACATAACATATATGGCCACAAAAGAACTTACAAAAACCTTAATACCTTTGGAACATGGTATTTAAACGTGTCGTTTCTCGTGAAACAGAATGTTATTTTTGTGATTGCATATAGATTAGCAATACCGACACATCGGCAGGTGACACCCCACTAATACGCGATGCCTGACCAATTGTCCGTGGCTGCAGTTTGCTTAGTTTTTCACGTGCCTCGTATGAAAGCGAGTGCATGGAGAAGTAATCTAAGCCTTCCGGTAGCTCGATATCTTCAAACTTTAGGATTCGACTTGCCACATCACTTTCTTTTTCGATATAACGTTGATACTTCAGGAGGATTTCTGTTGTGTTAAGAACTTCCTCCCTCACTGACTCCGGCACCATATCAAGCTGCTGTCTCAACTGTGGGGACATTGACAGGATATGCTCCATACTAACTTCGGGACGGAGGAGCAGGTTGACCAACTTGACCCGCTGTTGTATGGCAGGAGTGTCAAGTTGCTCCAAGATTTCGTTTGCCTCGCTTGGGAGGACAGGGGTATCCGATACTGCCTGCATCAGGGCGTCAGTGTACCGACTCTTCTCCCCTACCCTTTTCATGCGCTCCGCTGATGCAAGCCCCATCTCGTAGGACAACGGTGTAAGACGAGTGTCTGCGTTATCTTGACGGAGTAGTATGCGATACTCTGCACGGGATGTGAACATACGATATGGCTCATCAACACCTTTGGTGACTAGGTCATCAATCAGCACCCCAATATAAGCCTGTGTCCGGTTGAGCACAAACGAGGGGCGACCCTTTAGTTTAAGCACTGCATTAATACCCGCCATAAGACCCTGACAGGCCGCCTCCTCATAGCCTGTTGTACCATTAATCTGACCGGCAAAATACAAGTTCTCTATTTTCTTTGTCTCCAATGTGTACTTCAGTTGCGTTGGCGGGAAGTAATCATATTCGATAGCATATCCCGGCTTAAATATTGAAGCATTGGTAAGACCCGGTATTGTGTGCAGCGCCTCCACTTGCACCTCAAGCGGAAGCGAGGAGGAAAAGCCATTGAGATAATAAGAATTGGTAGTCCACCCCTCGGGTTCTACAAAAAGCTGGTGCCTATCCTTATCGGCAAAGCGTACAATTTTATCTTCAATAGATGGGCAATAACGAGGCCCATGCCCCTGTATGCGCCCAGTATAAAGTGGCGACCGGCTGAACCCCGTCCTGAGAACTGAATGTGTTTGTTCGTTGGTATAGGCGAGGAAGCAAGGTCGCTGGACTTGCAGTGGGACAGTATTGGTATAAGAAAACTTGAGCGGATGAGCATCGCCCGGTTGTTCAACAAGCTTGGAGAAATCTATCGTACGTCCATCTATCCTGACAGGAGTGCCAGTTTTAAGTCGAGACACAGAGAATCCATACTCTTTTAATTTATCTGACAAACCCTGCGAGGGCATCTCCCCTATCCTCCCACCAGACCACGATTGCTCACCAATAAAAATAGTTCCATTAAGAAAAGTACCATTTGTCAAGATTACAGCCTGGGCATGTATTTCAAGCCCCAAGCGAGTTCGCACCCCACAGGCAGAGCCTTCACTAACCACGACATCAGTCACCTCATCCTGCCAGATGGAGAGATTAGCTGTATTTTCGAGTACTTTGCGCCAGTTGAGGGAGAACAACGATTTGTCACACTGAGCACGCGGACTCCACATAGCAGGGCCCTTAGACAGGTTGAGCATTCGGAACTGAAGCATCGATTGGTCAGTTACAATCCCCGAAAAACCGCCTAAAGCATCTATCTCTCGCACGATTTGCCCTTTTGCCACGCCACCCATGGCAGGGTTACATGACATTTGGCATATGGTGTCAATATTCAAAGTGACCAATAAAGTATTGGCCCCCATATTGGCAGCCGCAGTAGCGGCTTCAGCACCTGCATGGCCGCCACCCACGACTACTATATCATAATTGTACAATATCATTAGTAAGAATTCAAAAAATGGCCAAAGTAAAAATAATCAAGAAAAGCTATGAAAAGGGTAGGGGAGGAGTACTAATAGAAAATAGAACCATTTCGTAGTTTTCGATACATTACCAGAGAATGTTTCTCGTGAAACTGACGTATTAAACAATTGTGTTCCATAAATCTAATGCCTCCGCTTCGCGTTTACGCATCATTGCAGCTTCATCCTTGGTCTTGTCCCCTTGGCCAAGGAGATGCAAGACACCATGAATAATGACACGATGCAATTCGTTCTCAAAAGAGGTATTAAACGTGACTGCGTTTTCTTTTACCCGGTCTATGCTAATCATTATATCACCTGACACCAAATCGCCCTCAACATAATCGAAAGTAATAATATCTGTATACGTATCATGATTTAAGTACGAACGATTGACTTCTATCAGATAGTTATCACTACAAAACATATAGCCAATCTCTCCGACTTTCTTTCCATGAGACTTAATCAAAGAAGCAATCCACTTCTTTATTGCCATCTTGTTTTTTAAATTGAAAACAACATCTTGAGTAGAGAATGTTATTGCCATGCAACGAGTATTAAATCTATTAATAATGGTTTTATATAGTAGAAACTACATGAAATCAGTTTTTAGCATCCGAACTCCGTTATTAAAAACAATAAAGTACCATGCTTAAAAACAATAAATTACACAATTCAAACGCATATTATTCCTCATTTTAAGGGCCATCGTTTGACCAATTCAGTACAGTTACCTGGCATACGGCAACGTCGTGGAGTTATACCCAATAACAGACAATTAGACTTCGACGCATTTAGAAACATAAAAATGCTTGATAACAGAAATACGACGGGAACACTCTGATGAGTCGATCCCCTGTACAAAGAAAAACATTCGCAAAGCACACCCATCATTGAGCACCTCCACCTTATCAGCCAACAAATGTGCCACAGCAACTGCATCACGAAGGGCATCCGCTGAGTTTGCATCATTTAATGCATCTTCAGAAAATGCACTTACAGCCCCCGTAACAGTGAAAGAAATCCCTTCCTGACAATATTTGCATAGAAGTGAAACAGGAGCGGGGACAGGAACCTTACTATCCTGATATTGCATTACCTGTTCTACTGCTCCTATAACGGGAACAGCAATTGTGGCATGATAGTTATCGAGGTGATTATCGTAACAGATAGCAGCAACAAAGTCCTCTGCTTTCCTCAGCGAACCACTATCTAACTGTATTGCAATATCTTTCATAATAGTATCTACAAATAATCAACATACAAAGATACACAATTATTTTAAATAATTGGGTTAAATTTTTCAAATCACACTGCCCCTTACAGACAACAAAAACGAGCAAGGTAAAGCTACGATACAAACACCACAGAATCGAAAGTGGGGAAAGCCCATACCAATGAATAACTAATACTTATAGAAATAGTCATTCACTTTTGCCTTATAATAGGGTGATAGGGCAGGGGGGATAGCACGAAACATGTCAGCATTCATTCTGGTGGCTTTCTCAAATCGCTCTATTTCACTTTGAGAAGGATGATGCAACAAGTCTTTACCTTCATTACTTTCACGACGTTCTTCTTTATCCCGTTGCATCTCAGCTTTTTCATGTTCAAGCATGCGTGTCATAATTTGATGCTGACGATTAATGGTTTGTTGTGAGATGACCTTATTGACAAGGTCTGTTTCCGTCTGTTCCATCTGCCTAATCATTTGGTCAATCTCCTTGGAAAGGGTAGCATTCCCGGCATTGTTTTGTTTCATTTCCTGACCATATTCTTGCATCATACGACGGATCATCTCCTGCTGGGCGGCCATTCGTGCAAACTCCTCACTCATCTGCATACTTGACTTATCACCAATCTTCTTGCGACCTTGCTGAGAATTCTTACCTTGTTTATCAAGTTGTTTTTTAAGGGCTTCCATCTGTTTGTTCAGTTCCTGCTGCATCTGTTTCATTGATTTGGCAGAAGGTTTACCTTTACCCGGATTGCTGCAATTGCCCTGTTTTTTCATACCTTTGCTGTTACAATTGCTATTCTTCTGCTGATTTTGCCGCATCTGGTTTTGCATATTGTCTAACGACTCAGCCATGACGAGAGCAAGATTATTCAATGCAGTCATAGCATACTGCATTGATTGCGAGGATTGTGTGTTTTTATATGAACCATAAAAGGACTGATTCATCTCAAGCAAACCAGAGAGTGAGCGAGAGATATTACTATTGACATCGCTTACGTTTTTGCTTATGGCTGCTGCAACAGAAATCTGACGTTTCGCAATGGCTCTGAGCGAATCTTCAATTCCCTTAAAATCATCCTTAATTTTATTTTGTGATGCAATGATTGTTTGGTATTTAGGGTCTTGAATATACATCGATTGCAACTTATCAATCAGCGACTCTTGATTAAACGACACCTGGACTAAACTTTTCAATAAACGGCGTATAGATTCTGCATCTTCTGCCAGGTCTTGCTGTTCGAGTTGTTGTTCGGCATCTGATAGCTGATTCGAAAGCTCTTCCAATTGCTGAGCTGCATCGTTCTGATTTTGCGATGCCTTCTTATTCTTGCCCTTCTTTAACTCATCCTCAGCATTTTTTTGGTTGTTGTCAATCTTATTCAGCTGCTCCTTATCTACCTTAAAGTCAAGATTCTGATCAAGGTTTTTATAATCATTCTGTATTTGCTGCAAGTCTTTTTTTAGATTTTCAAACTGCTGAGACACATCTTGTTGTTCCTTCAGAAGGGATTCGGTATCCTTTTTATTTTGGGTGTCGCCTGTTTTTTCTGCAAGCTCTTTTTGTTTTTTTGCAAGGTTTTCAGCTGTTTGGATAGCGTCCTCCACCTTTTTCTCTATCTCAAGACGCTTGAAAAGCTCCAAATTCTGGTCTATTTGTTTTTCGAGCTCACTATTATCCATCTTAAGTTTTTCCAAATGCTCTTGCACATTCTTCTTATCCATCTCTTTGAGCATCTTGTCAATCTCATTCATCATTTCCTTCATCTCCTCATTAAGAACCTCATTCATCAGTTTGTCAAGCTCTTGTTGTTTCTTAATGAGTTGTTCACTTTGCTCTTTATATTTTTGCTCTATTTGGCGATTTTCGTTTAGTTGGTTCTGCATTTGCTGGAGCATCCTGCGTATCTCCTCCTGCTTTTTGGAAAGGTCCTGCAAATCTTTCTTATCCTGCCAGTTGAGGTCTTTTTTATCCACCAGCTTCCGCATCAGTTCATTAATGTCCTCCTGCATTTTCTTCAATTCGGACATAGACTTCTGTGCCTGTTTCTGAGCCTCGTTGGAGTTACGCTGCAGTTGATTATTCATCTCCCTGGCAGTCGGGATAACCATCTCAAACTGTTGTGAAGTAGAAGATTTGGGGCCATGTATTCCATCATTGTCCCACACTTGAAAATAATAAACAAGCTTGTCACCAGGTGCAAGGTCTATTTCATCCAGATTGATAGCATAATGAAACTCCTGAACAGACTCCTTGCTCAAAACCAGCGGTATGATTGTTTCTGACCTGAAAGAAGTATCCTCAACATTAGTTCTGATTGTCTTAAACTCCAATTTGGTGAACCCGTAATCATCCTTAATTCTGCCTTGGAAAAAGCGGTGACTAACGGCAAGCGAATCCTTCATCTCAATAACAGAAATGATAGGTGCAATGTCGGATATTGTTGATACTGAATACTTCAACGTGTCGGATTCTGGAGCCTGACGATTAGACACACTGAAACCATAGTCGGTTGGTCTCATCGCCCTTAAAGCCAATGTTGCACGTCCATTAGCATCCGGTGCAAGGCTCCGCCTTTGACCCTCGGTAAAAAAGGCCAGCGTATCCACATTTCGCGTGTTGAAGAGCCATTTAACCGTCGTTCCTTCTGGCACCACAATATCGCCCTCATTGAAAAGGGTCTCATTGGCTTTACCCGTATATGAGGGATAGGAGAGGAGTACCTGAAAATCAACCACAGCGGGCTTTGGGACAACAGTGAGAGTATACTCAACCGAAGTGACTTCGGCAGCCTGTAGACGGAAAGAAAAGCTGTGCTGCACAGTCTTAGCCGAATACCTAAAATGAGTCTTGTCCACCTGCTGCAACTTGTAAACATTGCCCTCTATATTAATAAATGCCTCGGCGGGCACAGCTTCGCCCACGACCTTAACATCTATCTCTGCATCATCATATTGAAAGACCTCAAGGGGAGCATTTTCAACCACAAATGCAAACGGGGCAGGACGTTCAAACTGAGTATTGTAATGCACTATACGCTGTGAAGGGGCAGTGAGTAGGGTAGGGGAGACCAGAAGCAGAACCAGTATCACCACCACCGGAATAAGTGCATACTTAATATATTTCAGGTTACCTCGCAAATCCACGGCCTGATGAAACGGCAAAGGTCTCAGCTGTGCAGTCTTCTGCTCTACAGCCATCCGAAGCAGTTCATTGTCAGAGCTCCCGTCCTGTTCTTGCAATTGAAGTAAATTCAACAGCTTATCATTAATCTCAGGGAAATGGTTGCCCACAATGACGGCAGCCTCCTTGTACGATAGCACCTTGCCGATACGCAACATCTTCGCCAACGGGACTACGATATAGAATCCCAACACCAAAATGGCCACCACAAGGTAAAACCAGAAAAGCAACGCCCTCACAATACTGCCAAACCAGCCAAAACTCTCCAATAAAGCAATCGCCAAGAAAAGCGACAACAGCAAAGCCAGGGAATAAAGTACTCCCTTTATCATCCTATTTTTGTAATACTTACGGATGAACCTGTCAAGACTGTCAATTATCGAACCCTGTGTTTTCACGGCATTGAAATAACTTGCAAAAATACAAAAAAATATTCTATTATTGCCAAATCGATTTTATTTCGTACCTTTGCACAACAAAACAACCCGCTATGAACAAAGTAATCATTGTCACCGGCGCCTCCTCCGGCTTTGGAAAAGCAATAGCCGAACGTCTCGCGCTCCACGGACACAAAGTCTACGGCATATGCCGTCGACAAATGGAAAACACCTCCATCACCTACATGCAGGGAGATATCCGCGATACCATACGCATAGAACAGATTGTCAAGGAAATCTATGACAAAGAAAACCGTATTGACATACTCATAAACAATGCAGGTATGGGACTTGGGGGTGCCCTCGAACTGACCACATGGGATGAGATACGCCTTCAGATGGAAACCAACTTCTATGGCTGTGTAAACGTCTGCCAAAAAGTATTGCCCTACATGCGGCGTCAACGTTACGGGAAAATCATAAATTTCAGCTCTATAGCTGGTATAGAAGGCATCCCCTACCAGGGGTTCTACAGTTGTTCCAAGTTTGCCATAGAGGGATTCTCTGAGGCTTTGAGTGCCGAAGTGAAACGGTTTGGCATCACTGTTTCCATCGTCGAACCTGGCGACTTTGCCACAGGGTTCACCGCCGTGCGCACCAACTCCGAGGAGACGCTGAAAGACCCCGATTACGGCCCTGTTTTTACCCGGGTGAGGGAACGCTTCGAACGGGAGGAAATAAACGGCCTCAGGCCCGAATATATGGCCAAAAAAGTGGAGAACATTGTCAATGCCCGGCGGCCACACCTGCGCTACTGTGTAGCCAATCTCGAACAGAAACTCTCTGTAATCCTCAAACGCTTCATTCCGGGCAACTGGAACGTGGACATCCTGCGCAGCTACTATAAAAGCTGACTCTCATACACTTGTCATCATACCACACTGACCCTTCAGTGGCACATAAAACAAAGGCATGGTTTCTTGCAAAAACCATGCCTTTATAACGCAGAAATATAATCGACAACGCGATTATATCATCTTGCGGAACACGGCGCGTTTGATAAGAGGCTGTGACTTATAGGTGGTGTCCCAAATCCGCTGTGCCTCATTTCCAATAATCTGGGGATTGGAATAAGCCCAACGCACCCCATGTTTAATGGCGTTTATGTTCATCTGCGAATAATAGATAGAGTGGACGCCCCTCTTCTGCCAGTCGGGGTGCACCCCATTCAAAAGCAAGTCGATGTCAGTAAACTTATGGAGCGCACGCAAAATATAAATCCATCCGAACGGGAACAAATGCCCGTTTGCCTTTTTGTATGCTGCATTCAGGTCGGGAATACTCAATCCAAAGGCCACAAGATTGTCCTCCTCATCCACCACAAAACTTGCAAAATCCAGATTGATAAACGGAAAATACTCATTTATATAGACATCTATCTCCTTTTCGGTCAGGGGGACAAAGTCATACAAATCGCTAAACGAGGAATTAATCGTGTAAAAGAACTTACGCGCATAAGGGAAAACCTCCTTGCGCGACTTGAATTTCAATATCCTCAGATGGTACTTCTGCAAAATAAGCTCGTTAATGCGGGCCACCTTCTCCGGCACAGGCTGCGATGCAGGTATCTGATATTGTGCCCACGTGCAGGGAATTTCGTAACCCGCGCGTTGGATGAAGTCTATGTAATACTTGGGATTGTACAAAGTGCTGATATTCTGTCGCTGGTCAAAGCCCTCAATCACCCAGCACTCCTTGTCCATATCGGTAAAGCCGAAAGGCCCTTCCACTTCCGTCATACCCTTCGACCTTCCCCATTCCACAACCTGGTCCAAAAGCTGCGAAAACACATCATAGTCCTCTACAAAATCAAACCATCCAAACCGCACAGCTTTCTTGTTCCACCGTTCATTGACCGAATAGTTGATGATGCCTGCCACTCGTCCCACAATCTCCTTGCCCCTGTAGGCCAGCCACATCTTCAAATCGCAGTGTTCCAACGACGGGTTTTTCTCCGTCAGCAGTGCCATCTCGTCGCCCATCAGCGGCGGGATATAAGTGGGCACATTCTTAAACAAAACATTCGGAAACCGGATAAAGGCACGAATATCTGAACGCTTTGTGACTTCCTTTATAATGATAGAATTCATCATGAAAACATCTAAATTCAACATTTAAAGCACTTCCATCTTCTTGAAGCACTTGTAGATCTTCTCCACGGCAAAGTCAATCTGCTCGTGCTTATGCGTAGCCATCAGGGCAAAGCGTATCAGCGTATCCTCCGACGGCACGGCAGGCGGAATGACCGGGGTGACAAACACACCCTCCTCAAAAATCATGTGCGTCAATATGAACGTCTTCTCGGCATTACGGATAAAAAGGGGAATAATGGGGGTCTTGGTATGTCCAATCTCAAAGCCCAAATCCCTGAAAGCCTTCATGGCATAGTTGGCATTGTCCCAAAGAGCCGCATTGCGCTCCGGTTCGCTGCGCATGATATGCAGCGCCGCCAACACCGAGGCCGTGGAAGCCGGCGAAATCGAAGCCGTGAAGATATAGGGACGCACATTATGTTTCATATAATTAATGGTCTCCTTGTCAGCAGCAATAAAACCGCCAATGGATGCCAGCGACTTCGAAAACGTACCCATAATGATTTCCACATCAGGCAATTTGTTATAGTGGTCGCATGTGCCGCGGCCCTCGCGACCAAAAACGCCGAGGCCGTGTGCCTCGTCCACCATAAGCGTGGCCTGATACTTATTGCACAAATCCACCAGCGTGTCGATCGGGGCCACATCGCCTTCCATCGAGAACACCCCGTCGGTCACCACCAGCTTGCTGGCCTCGATGGGACATTTCTGCAACTGGCGCTCCAAGTCGTCCATGTTGCAATGTTTATACTTCATCGTAGAGGCAAACGTAATCTGCTTGCCCTCTATAATCGATGCGTGGTCCAGCTCGTCGAAAAGCACATAGTCGCTGCGACCCGTAACACACGGAATAGTACCCGAATTGGCTTGGAATCCAGCCGAAAACAGCATCACACCGTCCTTGCCCAAAAACTCGGCCAACTCATCCTGCAACTGAATGTGGATGTCGAGCGTCCCGTTGAGGAAAGGCGACCCTGCGCAACCGGTTCCATACTTGTCGATTGCAGCCTTTGCAGCCTCCTTGATTTTGGGGTGGTTTGTAAGTCCTAAATACGAATTAGAGCCGAACATCAACACTCTCTTGTCATTGACGAGAACCTCAGTGTCCTGCTCAGAAGATATAGGTGTAAAATAGGGATATATGCCCTTTGCCTTGGCTTCCTGGGGAGCCGTGTAACGCGCAAGTTTCTTTTGTAAGGGTTTCATCTACCAATTATAAAATTAATATATACAAAATTGCAAAATAACAAAAAAAAATTCACTTCACAAAAAACCTGTCTGTTAAAAAAAGAAACAACCGTTCGGTCAACCGGCTGGCGCCAATTCTAAAAAACTGGTTTGTAACTTGTTCTTTACCTACAATATCTTCCGCCAATAGACAATATTTTAACACTTGCTCCGGGCTTGAAATGCCACCGGCAGCCTTAAATCCAACCCATTTACCAGTATCGTCGTGGTGTTTTTTGATAGTTTTTAACATGACCTCCGACGCTTCCAGAGTCGCCGATACGGCAATCTTGCCGGTGGACGTCTTAATAAAGTCCGCGCCCGCGTCAATAGCCAGCTGTGCAGCCTTGGCTATATTTTCAGGCGTCTGCAACTCACCCGTTTCAAGTATCACCTTAAGCGTCTGCCCGGCCGTCTCGCTGCGTATTGCCGCAATCTCATCAAATACACGGCCGTAGTCGCCTTCCAGCAGCGCACCGCGCGATATGACCATATCAATCTCGTCAGCCCCCTCGTCAACCGCATATCGAACCTCCTGCAACTTGACTGCCAGCGGGGCCTGGCCAGCCGGAAAAGCACCGGCGACCGAAGCCACACGTATGCCACTTCCCTGTAAGCATTTGCGTGCAAGCCTCACAAACACAGGATAAACGCAAACTGCAGCCACATGCCCTATACCCTTGGCAGTGTCCTGCAGCTCGATAGATCGGCGGCAAAGCTTTTCAACCCGCTCGTTGGTGTCGCTGCCTTCCAGGGTAGTATTGTCAATACACGTAAATACCTGCCTTAGCCGGTTATAGGTATCGGAACTGTCCATACTGTCCATAACATTACTTAATGGTCTGGCTGATTTTTTCCACCCTGCGCTGATGGCGGCCACCCTCAAACGGAGTTTTCAAAAACTCGTCCACTATTTGCAACGCAGTTTCTTGTGGGATAAAGCGTGCCGGCAACGACACAACATTGCAGTCGTTGTGCTGCCTGCCCAAATGGGCAATCTCCACATTCCAGCACAGCGCGCAGCGCACACCAGCATACTTGTTCACAGTCATCTGCACACCGTTTCCGCTGCCGCAAATCACAATGCCACGTTTATACTCGCCAATGTCAATGGCATGGCCCAGCTTGTGTGCAAAGTCGGGATAGTCCACACTTTCACTGCTGTTCGTGCCAAAGTCCTTTACCTCATATCCCAACTGGGCAAGATGCTGTTTCACGGCCTCTTTCAGTTCATATCCGGCGTGGTCGCACGCCATAGCAATTATATCTTTCATTTCAAAGGGTGTTTATAAATTATTTGCTTTTGCAAAGATAATACAAAACCGTAAATAATTAGAAATTAAATTCAAGAATTCAGACAGCATAGTTCCTCAAAAACCGTTAATCGCTAATAACTAACGTCTTAAAAAATATCAACACGATTTGTTTAAAACGGTTTGACAACCCTGTAGATAAAATCTGAAAGAAAAAACAAACCACCCTGCATGTTGAAAAGGAGTGTTTTTTTCATCCCTTTTCAACAAAGAAAACGGACCCTAACTGCGATTTTCACTTTCAACAAAACAGCGTTAATAGGCAATCAACACCCGGTTGAAAACTCAAATAACCGCTGAAACACCCGATTTTACAAATTAAAAAATGTTGATAATTCACTAAAAACCATATCAGGCCAAAAAGCTGAAAATAATTATCAACAAAACTGACAAACAAAAGAAAAATAATAAAATAAAAAAATGAAATATAAGAATTAATCATAAAGAGAGAGGTTCGTGGAGGATGGTAAGACGATCAGCCGCCCTTTGACCGTATTTTAATCTGCATTTTATTTGCAATTTATCTGCAGTTATTCGAATAGCATCGAATAACTGTCAAAGAACAATAGAAAAACGCACCAATAAAGAGCGGGCGAACAACGGCTGAGGAGTGAGGCCAGAACGACGCTACCTGTTTGGACAATGTGGGTAAAGCTTAATGGGGACACCGCTTGCTTTCTGCCAACCTTTAGCAATCGACATGGGAAAAACCCGGTTATGGCTGACATTTTTTTTTTATACTTGATTATTGGTTTTAAATGTGTATATTTGCACAATGGAAAAATAGCTGCAAAAAGTAGCGGAACGATTGATTATTATGTAAATAACCATATTATGGACAAAGAATTTTTAAAGAGCGAGATTCTACGCCTCAAAAAGGAAAAGAATGCTGTAATTTTGGGTCATTACTATCAGCGTGAGGAGATACAGGACCTTTCGGACTATATAGGCGACAGTTTGGCGCTGGCCCAGGAGGCACAGAAGTGCGACAACGACATCATTGTGTTCTGCGGGGTGCATTTCATGGCTGAGACGGCCAAGATTCTAAACCCTACGCGGAAGGTGTTGCTGCCCGACATGGAGGCCAGTTGCTCGCTGGCCGAGTCGTGCAAGGGTGCTGACTTGGCAAGGTTCAAGTCCGAACATCCCGACCACATGGTCATTTCCTATATCAACTGCACAGCGGAAGTGAAAGCCCTGTCCGACTTGATATGCACTTCGGGCAATGCCGAGAAACTTGTCCGCTCGTTGCCGGAAGAGCAGAAAATCATTTTTGCTCCCGATAAAAATCTGGGTGGCTACATCAACAGTGTTACCGGCCGGCACATGCTGCTGTGGGACGGCGTTTGCATGGTGCATGATGCCATGCGTGCCGAAAGCATTTTGAAACTGCGCGCCGAAAACCCCGATGCATTGGTTGTTGCCCATCCCGAGTGTAACGGAGCGGTGCTGAAGGTGGCCGACTTTGTGGGCAGCACGAAGGCAATGCTTACTTTCATCGAGCGGTCGGACAGGAAGAAATTTATTGTGGCCACCGAGACCGGTATCATCTACGAGATGAAGAAGAACAACCCCGACAAGGAGTTCCTGACGATACCTGCATCGGAGGAAGGCTGCAGTTGCGCCGACTGCAGTTATATGAAACTTAACACGCTGGAGAAACTCTATGCCTGCCTGCGGGACGAGAAGCCCGAAATCATCATGGATCCCGATATGATAGAGAAGGCCAGGACTCCCATTGTTAGGATGCTTGAAATGTCGCGACAGTTGGGGATTATTAAATGAGAGGGCAGCAGCAGGTTTACGATTGTTTGGAGCGGTTGGGAATAAAGTTCGACTATTATGAGCATCCCGAAGCGCCTACCATCGAGATAGCGTCGCAGTTTTATCGCGGCGAGGGTACGGTATTGTGTAAGAATCTCTTTTTCCGCAACCATAAAGGCAATAAGCACTATTTGGTCATTATGGATGCGCGGCACAATATGGACATACACGACATTGAGCACCGTTTGCATCAGGGTAAGCTTTCGTTTGCGTCGGCCGAGCGCATGATGCGTTATTTGGGTGTAAGGCCCGGGTCGGTGTCGCTGTTTACGTTGGTGAACGATGCGAACCATGAAGTGATATTGTTTGTGGACAGAAAGCTGCTGGAGGCCGAGAAGGTCAGTTTTCATCCAAACGACAATACCGCCTCGCTGGTGATAACCAATAGCGATATGCTAAAGTTTATAGAGAGCATGGGCAACCAATATGAGTTTATGGATTTGTATTGAAAAACGCCGGTGCGAAAAATGAGCCGAACAGAGTAAAGGAGACCCTGTTGAAAAGTAGGTGTACACTTGTTTATAACCCAAAAAAATGTTTCACGTGAAACAACGAGAATTTAAAGTTGAGACCTCTTGCGAGCTGTTGCAGTTCCTGGTGCAGCAGATGCCGGACAGCAGCCGGTCGAAGGTAAAGGAGTTGTTGATGCACAGTGTGTGTGTGGACGGGCGCAAGGTGACGCAGTTCAACTACCCGCTGCAACCGGGCATGACGGTCAGTATTGAGAAAGCTGGATACAAGGAGCGCTTTAAGCCCCGCGAGCTGGATATTGTGTATGAGGACGAGCACTTGCTGGTGGTGAACAAGCACGAGGGGCTGTTGTCCTACAGCAAGAAGCCTATGGACCAAACGGTCATCACGGTGTTGAACAGCTATCTGCACCTTACCCACCAAAGTTGTCATGCCCATATAGTGCACAGGCTCGACCGCGACACTTCGGGCCTTATGGTGGTGTCGAAGTCGAAACAGGTTTCGCAGCGTTTTGAGGCCGACTGGAAGGGGATAGTGTTTGACCGTGCCTATGTGGCGGTGGCCTGGGGCAAGGTGGACCCCCCCGAAGGCACCATACGCTCTTGGCTCACCGACGGGGAATACTGTGTGCTTTCGTCGCCTACCGACAACGGGGGCAAACTGGCCGTTACCCACTACAAGGTGGTGCAGACCAGCCGCCGCTATTCTTTGCTGGAACTCCGATTGGACACCGGACGCCGCAATCAGATACGTGTGCACCTGAGGGAGGAGAAGCACCCCGTGGTGCACGACCCCATATATGGATATAAGGACGATATTTCGCCTATCAGCCGGTTGGCGCTCCATGCTTTCAGATTGGGTTTTGTACACCCTGTCACCGGGAAGCGCCTGAAGTTTGAAACTCCTTATCCGTCAGCATTTTTGAAATTAATGGAGCTATAGACACAATAATAAGGACACAGGCGCGTTATAATGTATTATTTTTAAAATGGAGATTATGGGCATGAATGTGTTCAAGGAAAATATAAGGGCAATGGTTCTGGCCGTGGGGATGGTAATTTGTGCTGTGCCGCTCGTGGCACAGCGTCCATTCCACCCGGGACGGCAGATTGTTGAGGCCAAGGATTCGGTGTCAGCACCCAAGTGGGAACCCCACTTGGCGGTGAGTACCGGTTTCATCGGCTCCAATTATGGCGACAACCGCCTTTTTACCTCGGTGGCACCGTCGATAGACTATCGTCCGAACGACCGCTGGCGGCTGAATGCCGGTTTCCGCATCACGTCGGATATGGGTTTTCCGCCTGTGGCGGCCAGCCGCGATTTGGCTCCCTATAAACGTGAAGGCGGTACGGGATTGGCGTCGGCACATGCATCGGCCGAGTATCAGGTGAACGACAGGTTGTGGCTGGCCGCTGCCATCTACCATGTGGGTGGCAAGTATGCCCCTTTCTATGGTTTTGGACAGGGTGGCACACTGGACGTGTCGGCCACCGCCATATCGGCCGCTGCAGCCTACAGGTTTAACGACCATGATTTCCTCCGGCTTTCGTTTACCGTGGTGAGAGACCACTACGGCACACTCCCGTTCATGTATCACGATGCGTGGATGCATGGCGGCTACGGTGCCTGGGGTTTGTATGCCACACCGACCGACTATTACCGGATGGCGTCCCCGTTCAGCCCCTTTTTCTACGATGGATTATACTAAGTAAAGCAAGACTATAAGATTTTAGAATGGAATACAACACACAAAGAACCAAGCTTAAGATAAACAATTACGGACGTAATATCTACAACCTGATACAGTATACCAAGACTGTGGAAGACCGCGAAACACGCAACCGGATGGCGTCAGCCATTGTGGACATTATGGCGCAGAACAGTTCCGACACGAAAGGCGGCGAGGACTACAAGCGCAAGTTTTGGGTGCACCTGATGATTTTGGCCGACTGGGATTTGGATGTGGATATGCCCTATACCATACCGCGCGAGGAGACGGTGAAGTTTTCGCCCCATGCACTCACCTACAGCCAGGGGAAGATAAGGTACCGCCACTATGGGGCCATCATGGAGCGGATGATTAGCCGCGTGGCCGAATACCCGGAAGGGGAGGAGCGCGACGAGCTGGTGGCTTTGATAGCGCATGCCATGAAACGCGACTATCTGCTGTGGAACAGCGATACGGTTGAGGACGGTGTGATTGAGCAGCAGATTGAAAGCCTTTCGGGCAACCAGGTGCATCTGCCCGAGGATTTCCAGTTTAAGGATTTCCGCGAGTATCTGAAAGGCACCGACGATGAACGCAGGGCCAACGGAACCAAAAAGAAGAAGAAAAAGAAGAAGAAATAGGATATGTCATCATTCGAGATAACGGGTGGACGCAAGCTCCATGGGACGATTTACCCGCAAGGCGCCAAGAACGAGGCTTTGCAGGTGATTTGTGCAGTGCTGCTTACGGGAGAAAAAGTGACGATTGAGAATGTGCCTGACATACGCGATGTGAACAAGCTTATCGGTTTGCTGCAGTTGTTGGGGGTGAGTGTTCGCCGCCTTAACGACGACAGTGCCTTGCTCACGGAGGGTCGCAGCTTTGAGTTTCAGGCCGACGATGTGCATCTGGAGGTGTTGGAGAGCGAGGATTTTGCCCGTCAGGCCGCCGCATTGCGCGGTTCGATTATGATTGTGGGTCCGCTGCTTTCGCGTTTTGGGCGTGCTGTGGTGCCCCAGCCGGGTGGCGACAAGATTGGCCGCCGCCGCCTCGACACCCATTTCCTCGGCATGGAGATGCTGGGTGCCACGGTTGGCTACCGCAGGGGAGGCTATCAGGTGGAGGCCGAATCGCTGAAGGGCTGCTATATGCTGCTTGACGAGGCCTCGGTGACGGGCACGGCCAATATTATTATGGCCTCTGTCATGGCCGAGGGTGTAACCACCATTATGAATGCCGCCTGCGAACCCTATGTTTACCAGCTTTGCAAGATGCTCAACAACATGGGTGCCGAAATAAGCGGTGTAGGTTCCAATCTGCTTACTATCCACGGTGTGAAGGAGCTGCACGGGTGTAGCCATAGGCTGCTGCCTGACATGATTGAGGTGGGTTCCTTTATCGGTATGGCTGCCATGACGCAGAGCGACATTACCATACCCAATGTGGGCATGGAGCACTTGGGTCTTATTCCCAAGGTGTTCCGCCGGTTGGGGATAGAGGTGTGGCAGAAGGGCGACGACCTTTTTGTCCCCTCGCAGGAGCATTACGAGATTGAGCGCTTTATGGACGGCTCCATCATGACGGTGGCGGATGCCCCATGGCCGGGATTTACCCCGGACTTGATAAGCATTGCCTTGGTGGTGGCCACCCAGGCACGCGGCAGTGTGCTGATACACCAAAAGATGTTTGAGAGTCGCTTGTTCTTTGTGGACAAGCTGATTGATATGGGTGCGCAGATTATTCTTTGCGACCCCCACCGCGCCACGGTCATTGGTCTGGACCAGCAGCACCGGCTTCGCGGAGTGCGTATGTCGTCGCCCGATATTCGAGCCGGCGTGGCACTGCTTATCGCCGCTTTGTCGGCCGAGGGCAGGAGCCGAATTGACAATATAGAGCAGATAGATCGCGGCTACCAGCACATCGACCAGCGTTTGCGTATGCTGGGAGCCGATATTGAGCGTATTGATTGAGAATTTATTATTCAGTAATAAGCTTAAAGAAAGATATGTTCGAGTTTTTAAAACACAAACCCAAAACAGCCCTCCCCACTTTTGCATCGTTGGGTACGGATATACATTGCCATCTGCTGCCCGGCGTTGACGATGGCTCCAAGAGCAACGAGGAGTCGCTGGCATGTTTGCAGGTGATGCGCGATGCCGGTTTTGAGAATGTTATCTGCACGCCGCATTACCAGTATCCACGGTTCCCCAATGAGGAGAGCGACATACAGCGGAGATATGACACGCTGAAACTTGATATCGCGGCGGCGAGGCCGCAGCACATCCCCAACCTGGCCGGTGTGGCTGGTGAATACCGTGTTGACACGGGTTTCCCCGCCCGCATAGAGAGCAACCGCTTTTTGATGGTGGGCGACAAATACCTTTTGGTTGAGTTTTCGCTCCACCAGCAGGTGATAGGACTTGACGAGGTGATGTTCGACCTGCAGATGAAGAACCATGAAATTATCCTTGCCCACCCCGAGCGTTACCCATACTACAGCGGCACCTCGTCCAAGCTACAGCATCTTAAAGATATGGGTGTCAATTTTCAGGTCAATATCCTTTCCCTTTCCGGATTTTATGGTGAGAGTCCCAAACGCAAGGCTTTTGAGATGATAGAGAAAGGCTGGGTGGAGTTTTTGGGTACCGATATGCACAACACGCTCTATGCCCAGGCGCTTATCGATGCCACCCACGACCGCAAAATTATCAAGATGATGAGTCAGCACAAGTTCCTCAACAATACGGTTCTTAATCCCGAACCTATCAAAACCAAAACCATATAGCATGAATACACTCAATGCCATATCGCCCATAGACGGGCGCTACCGTTCCAAAGTCGATTCGTTGGCGGCTTATTTCTCCGAGGGTGCGCTGATACGCTACCGCGTCCGCGTGGAGATTGAATATTTCATTGCCTTGGGTCAGTTGCCCCAGCTCCCGCTGCAGCAGTTGTTTGCCGAGCGTCCCGAACTGTGTGATGAGCTGCGTGCCATTTATGGAAATTTCTCCGACAGCGAAGCCCTCGAGGTTAAGGAGATAGAGAAGACCACCAACCACGACGTCAAGGCGGTGGAATATTTTATCAAACGCCGTTTCGATACTTTGGGGCTCGAGCAGTATAAGGAGTTTATCCATTTTGGCCTCACTTCGCAGGATGTCAACAATACGGCTGTGCCGCTTTCCATCAAGGAATGCCACGAGCAGGTTCTGCTGCCGCGATACAAGGCCATCCTTTCGCTCCTTGAGGCGCGAGCCACCGAGTGGAAGGACATCCCCATGCTTGCCCACACCCATGGCCAGCCCGCATCGCCCACGTCGCTGGGCAAGGAGATAATGGTTTTTGCCTATCGCCTGAGGCGGCAAATGGAATATTTTGGCCAGATACCGTTTTCGGCCAAATTCGGCGGTGCCACGGGTAACTTTAATGCCCATTTGGTTGCCTATCCCGATGTGGATTGGTGTGCCTTTGGCAACCGTTTTGTTGCCGAGAGTTTGGGGCTGGAACGCCAGCAGTACACCACCCAGATAGAGAACTACGACAACATGGCCGCCTATTTTGACAATTGCAAGCGGCTGAATGTAATACTCATTGATTTGTGCCGCGACATTTGGTCGTATGTTTCAATGGAGTATTTCAAGCAGAAAATCAAGGCAGGCGAGGTGGGTTCCTCCGCCATGCCCCACAAGGTGAACCCCATCGACTTTGAAAATGCCGAGGGTAACCTGGGGTTGGCCAATGCTGTGTTTGAGCATCTAAGCCATAAACTGCCCATATCGCGCCTGCAGCGTGACCTTACCGACTCCACCGTCACCCGCAACATAGGAGTTCCCGTCGCACATACACTCATATCCCTCGCCTCGTTGGAGAAAGGCCTTGGCAAGCTGTTGCTCAATGAGCAGGCCATCTATAACGACCTTGAAAACAACTGGGCTGTAGTGGCCGAGGCCATCCAGACCATTCTCCGTTCGGTGGGTTACCCCAACCCCTACGAAACCCTCAAGCAGCTGACGCGCACCAACCAAAAAGTGACGGCGCAAACCATTGCCGACTTTGTGGAGACCCTTGATGTGGAGGACACCGTCAAGGAGCGCATCCGCCACATTACCCCGCACAACTATCTGGGCTATAAGGTCAGCGAATCCAAGTAGGCATTCCCATGTCCTTTACCTTGCAACACATGAAACCCTATGCCATACGCCTTGCGGCGTATGGCTTTTTCATGCTGCTCTCGGTGCTCTTCACCATGGCTACAGCCCTCTCGGTGGCCGATTTTCTCAAACTTCTCTTTCCTCCCGATGCCGCCACCGCTCCGGTTCCATCAGCCGGTGCAAGCCTTCTGAGCCAAGGGTTGCAGGAACTCTATGCCTGGCTCATCTCCTTCGGCCCTAAGCATGCGCTTATCTATTTTTCCATCATACTGCTGGCGCTATACTCGTTTAAGAATGTCTTTGGCTATCTATCTGTTGTACAAATGTCGGTTGTGCGCTGTAATATTGTGCGGGATTTGCGTGGCGAACTCTTTCGCAAGGCCATGCGGCTTCCGCTTTCCTATTACAGCAACAGTCGCCGGGGCGACATCCTCTCGCGCTTTGCGGGCGACATGACCGAGTATGACGAGAGTACCCTTGCCTCCTGGCAGCAGCTCCTGTCTGCGGTTACCGCCATTGTGCTATATACTGCCATGCTTTTCTACATTAGCCTAAAGCTCACCCTTTTCGTATTGTGCATGCTTCCAGTGGTGGTCTTCGTCATATCCGGCATTACCCACCGGCTGCGCCGTGCCTCGACTGAGCTGCAGGAGCGCAACTCATTCCTCATGACCCTCATGGAGGAAACAATCATCGGTCTCAAGGTCATCAAATCCTACACTGCCATCGACTTCTCCAATCGTCGCTTCCGTCAAGCCGATGCGGGCTACGCCCGTCTGCGCACCCGTGTGCTGCGGAGGGTAGACCTCTCCTCGCCGGTGAGCGACTTTCTGGGCAACTGCGTAGTTATAGCCATTATCCTTTTTGGTTCGTCTATGGTAATAAGCGGTGCCTCAGGCATCACCCCAGAACTCTTTGTCTCCTATATTATGATGTTCGTCCTCATGATTCCGCCTGCCAAAGAGCTGACCACTGCCATATCGCAGATGAAAAAAGGGCGGGCTTGTGTGGACCGCATGCAGCAGTTTCTGGACGAGGGCGAGGATGTGGCTGACAGGCCGGATGCAGGCGGTTTCACTGGCCTCAGGCAGCAGATAGAGTTTCGCGACATCACCTTCTCCTATCTTCCAGGTACCGAGGTGCTCAGCCATATTAACCTGACCATCCCGCGCGGTGCCATGGTAGCACTGGTGGGCAGCTCCGGCTCCGGCAAGTCCACCCTGGCCGACCTCCTCATGCGGCTTTATGAGCCCGATTCGGGCCAGATACTCCTCGACGGACAGCCAATCCAGTCTTTCCGCATCGAATCCCTGCGGCGGCACATTGGAGTGGTGGCGCAAAACACTTTCCTCTTCAACGACAGCGTCCGCAACAACATAGCCTATGGCATGCCCCATGCCACCGACGCCCAAATTGAGGCAGCCGCCCGCACCGCCTATGCCCATGATTTCATCCTCCAGCTGCCCGACGGCTACGACACCCATATTGGCGATGCCGGTGCTCTCCTCAGCGGCGGGCAGCGCCAACGCATCAGTATAGCCCGTGCCATACTCGCTGAACCCGACATCCTCATCTTCGACGAGGCCACCAGCGCGCTCGACACCGAGAGCGAAGCACTCGTCCAGCAGGCGCTCGACACCCTCCTCTCCGGCCGTACCGCCCTCGTCATTGCCCACCGCCTCTCCACGGTGCGCCATGCCGACCTCATAGTGGTGGTTGAGCAAGGCCACATTGTTGAAACCGGCACCCACGACCAGCTCCTTGCCCGCAAGGGTCGCTACCACCAACTGGTGCAGTTGCAAAACCTCTCCTAAACCGCGCAAACAGTGAAGACTCACGGCCTAACATATAGAATCACATTTCTCTTGCTGCTTGTGGCGGCTGCGGTCTTGACGCCGGCCACCGCACAGGACACCGTCGCGCTGCGTTTCACCCGTGCCGTGGTCATAAGCCACCATGTGGGCGACCTATGCTGGAACCGCCTTCCCGCAGCCCAGCAATACGAGCTCTACCGTCGTTTCCCCGACCAAAGTGCCTTCACACTGATAGCCACTATCCCCGACACCCACTTTACCGACACCCTACACCGTATCGTCTGTGCCGATACTGTGAGCTACACGCTCCTTGCCCGCGACACCACGTTGCTACCCATCCCCTCCGACACTGCTGGCCTTTACTACCAGGACAACATCCCCACATCCCCTTGTTCTCTGCGCCTCTGCTCGGTCGACACCATTCTCAACCGGGTGCGTCTCAGTTGGTACCCAAGCCCCGACACCGATGTAATGGGCTACTACATCTGCATGGGTTCCCCCTGCCGCGACTACGACACGGTATGGGGACGGCTCAACACAGAGTACATCTGTCGTGAAGACCTTGCCGTGGACGAAAACCGCAACGCCCAGTTCTCCTTCCGCATACTTGCCTTCGACAGTTGTTTCCAGGCCAGCCCCCTCACGCCCTATTACCACAACCCCGTTCTCCGCCTCCATGCCGAGCCCTGCTCGCGGCAGCTTCAGTGCACGTGGAACCGATATATCAACATGCCCGACAGTGTCAGTGCCTATCGCCTCTTTTACCGCCTCGACGACGACCCAGTCTGGCACTCATTCCGCACCGGGCCGGAAGGCCCCTTCGTCTTCGACACTCTCATCGCCGACCTCGCCGTGCGGCAGCTCACAGCCTACATTGCTGCCTGCAGCCCCACCGACAGCCTCATGGCCCTCTCGGGTGTGCAAACCTTCCACTTCGACAATGCCGACACCGCCTCCTATGCCCGAATCCTTGCTGCCCACTTCGACGAGGCAGCCGTGGCAGCAAGGCTTGACCTTGAAATCGACCCCGACTTCAGCGGCGCCACAGTCCTCATTATGCGCCGTACCATAAAGGACACCACCGACCCGCCGTCGCCCTTCGTCCAAGTGGCCCAACTCACGCGGACCCTGTCGCCCTCGCCCCAGCAATACCTCACCTACACCGACACCGACCTGCAGCGCACCGCCTATGCCTACGTATACCGGTTAGACATCCCCGACATTTGCAACTACCGCTCTGTCTCGTCCGACACCGTGTGGCTCACACTCCCCCCCGTGGGCGAAGCCGTGGCCTACTTCCCCAACGTCATCAAAGGCGGCGACCCCGAACTGGGTCGTTTCTGCCCCAGCATCATCTCGCCATCAGGCAACGGCTACCGCCTCGACATCTTCAACCGTGTGGGCGAACGTGTCTACCATACCACCCGACTCACCGACTGCTGGGACGGGACCACCCCCGCAGGCAAACACCTCCCGCAGGGAACATACGTCTATCATGTGCAGTGCCGCCACACCGACGGAACCGTCAAAACCTACACCGGCACCGTCCTCCTTCTCCGTTAATGTCATGAATGTGTCAATGTTTGAACTTTAAACGATAATACTTGAAAATGGTTATAGCATTATACATACGCCATATTGAAGACCACCTGCGCCAACAGATAGACCGCCTGGTCGACATACTGCACAGCAGCGGAATCGAAACCGACACAGTAACCGACACCCTGCCCCAACGCCCCTACGACTTCCTCTTCTCCATCGGGGGCGACGGCACCCTGCTCAGCTCCGTCCACCTACTTGCCGGGCGCGACATCCCCGTGCTTGGAGTCAACTTTGGCCACCTTGGCTTCCTTACCACCACCGGGCGCGACACCCTCGACACCCTCGCCGCCGACCTCCTTGCCGGGCGCTACACCCTCGAACCCCGCACCCTCCTCCATGTCGAGGCACACGGGGGCGCCGACACCCTCGCCACCTTCGCCCTCAACGAAGTCAGCCTTCACCGCTTCGACGATGCACCCCTGCTGCGCACTGACCTTTTTGTCGCCGACGACTTTGTGGCCACCTATGCCGGCGACGGCATCATCGTCGCCACCCCCACAGGCTCCACTGCCTACTCCCTCAGCTGTGGCGGCCCCATCCTCACGCCCGACAGCGGCTGCTTCGTCATCACCCCCATTGGGGTGCACAACCTCACCCTGCGCCCCATCATCGTGTCTGACAGCGCCACCCTGCGCCTTGTCACACACCCCTCGCCGCAGCAGTTCAGCCTCGGCATGGACTCGCGCCGCAAGCACCTCCCCTGTGGCGCCGAGATACGACTGAGCCGCGAAGACTTCAAAGTGCGCCTCGTCCGCCTTGGCCACCAAAGCTTCTTCACCGCCATCCACCAAAAACTCGGCTGGGGGTAAAAAAAAGAATCAGAATGGCGGATGAAGGCGGGAGTCTTGGCAGGACACAATTTGCCCGCAACACACATCGATTGACATGATGACTGGGGAACCCGGTTAATTTGTTAAGGTGGGTTCTATTAATTCGTTTTCATTGTCGCGTCTCTTCGAGACGCAGTTTGGTTACACATTGACTGTCACCGCACTGCGCCTTACGGCTTGTACGGTGTTATTGATGGTCACACCTCTCCGAGGCGATTTATAGAAACCACTTTAATGAGTTAATTCGTTAATTGATTCATTAACACACTCAGCCCCAGTTGGGAGCATAGTCACCTTCGTCCTTCCTCCGTTCTTCCTCCGTTCTTTGCCCGTTCCTGCCCCGCTTCCCGAAACGGACAAAAAAGGGGGTAAGAAAGGGGGCAGAACGGGTCAGGGGCGAAAGTGCCTCCAAGCACCTTGCTTGGACTAACAAACCCATATTTTGCCAGAGTTTATTATCACGGGTGTTAGTCATTGGAGGAATGGTTATATTTATGCAACTGTCATTGCGAATTCCTTCAAGATAATTATGATAGAGACTGTTTTCTGCAGGTGAAACATTACGTCTGATGCAATAGTGGTTTTCGTCAAAAGTCACCCAGCGGTCAGGTTTCAGTTCGCCCTTGTTTAATTGTGCCTACATTGGCGCACCCACTCCCCAAAGAGCCAAAACAAACAACAATATCTTCATGGTGGGTTCTATTAATTCGTTTTCACTGTCGCGTCCCTTCGGGACGCAGTTTGGTTACACATAGACTGTCACCGCACTGCGCCTTACGGCTTGTACGGTGTTATTGATGGTCACACCTCTCCGAGGTGATTTATAGAAGCCCCTTTCATAGCATTAAATTCCCGAATATGTTTTCCTTAGTTTCATTGTTGAAAAAAGCAGGTAATGGTTACTTCTTTTATGCAGCATCTGCTGGAGAAAGCGTAGTCGATTTCTGTATCCGGCTCTACATACCCATACTGTTTTCTCCATCCGCTTTCGACAGGGACGCCCTCCGCACCATAATTTTCAGACATAGTCTCCCCTTGCATCGAATAGATTCCGATAAACTCTCCCACCTTGCCACATCCAGTTTCGCAACCGTCAGCCATAAAGAAGAACTGCTGGCCGTTCTGTTGAACCGACAACCCAAGCACAGGTATGGTTTGATACCTCACCCATCGGCCACTTGTGGTGTAGGCATATTTCTTTGGTATCTTGATATAGTGCCACCGCTTCATGATACCGTTTTGATACACCTCAATCTTTTGGTTTCGAACAATTGGATAGACGGGCACCTTTATTGATTCGTCATCTGCCAAGGTGTCTTTGTAAACAGTGGTCACCAGCCGTAATTTAACGCCTTCATGCTCTATGCTGGCAAAGATTGTGTCATAAACAGAACCGTCAACTTTTTCTATTTGTGCGGAAATTTGGCCAACGGAGAATAGTACTCCAAAACATAGAAAGATTGTCTTTCTCATATCTCAAGCAGTATATGGGTTTTTATTTTGCAAAAATACGATAATTTTTCAATCTACCATCTTTTTTGGCTGCTGCGGCAGCATAGGAGGCGGAACTAAAAGACGGCTATTTGTCCGTCGATGCCGAGGAGGCCGGCGGGGGTGGTGGGGACGTTACGTTTGAGGATGTAGTGCTGGATGACTTTGTCGTCGGTGAGGGTGTGGACGTAGTTGTTGAGGGTGGTGGTGACACGTATCTTGATGGTGTTGTCGCCAGGGTGGAGGAGGGGTGCCACGTTGTCGTATATCCTTTCGCCATACCACTTCACACCGCAGCTGGTGCCGTTGATGATAAGTTCGCAGATGTCGTGGACTTCGCCAAGGTCGAGGATGGGGTCGGGGCCGAGGCTGTCGCGGTGGATGCGGGCGGTGTAGGTGAGGGTTCCGGAGAAGTCTTTGAACTGTGTTTCGCGGAGGTCGCAGAGTTGCTGCATGACGGTGTCGCGTGTCCAGCCGTAGATAGCATGGTGGAGTGAGACGTGCCACTCGGTGTGGATGGGGAAGTACTCCTGTCCTTCGTGATAGGCGGGAGCCCATAAAGAGGCGTGGGCGGCTGCTTGGGCATCGGGTTTTTCAAAAATGATGAAGAGGCTTTCGGCAGGAGGGAGGTAGAGCCAGGTGGAGCCGTTTTCGAGTGTGAGCAGCTGTTTCTCGTCGGTGGCGGCATTATAGACCCAAGCGGTGCGGTTCTGGTAAATCTCTTTGGGGAATAGAATGGTAGAGCTGACTGCGCATTTGAGACAGGCATTGACAAAGAGGAAGATGTCGTCGCCTTGGTCGCCCAGGTAGTGGTTTTGCAGCAGGTAGCGGTTGGGTTCCTCTATGGCGACGGCATGTGGGAGTTGGTGTTTGGTTTGCGCTGAGCGGTACCAGTCGAGGTAGTTGCGGTTGGGCAGGTCGGGGACGGGTATTGTGGGGAATGCGGTGTCGCGTGCCAGGTGTGTGGGAAGTGGGCTGGATGCGGGCACGGTGAGCAGGGCGGAGTAGGCTTTGCAGCCTATGAGCAGTTTGCCGCCGCGGACGGAGGCATCGGCGAGCTGGCGGGGGGTGACGAAGTCGCAATTGCCGCCGTTCTTGTGTACGGCTTCCCACAGCAGGTAGGGGATGTCGTAGGGGCTGCCTTTGGGGTAGTTGGGGAAGGGTTCGGTTTGCACGCCGTATTGTGCCCAGAGGCTGTCGATGGGGAGGAGGATGGCGATGTCGGTCTGCATGTCGGCGTTTTGGAGCAGGGCGCTTATGCGGCTGCGGTATTCGTTGAGGAGGTGGAAGTGGGGCCACCAGGTGTTCTGTTCGTTGAGGTAGCTGCCGTATTGCACCCATCCGGGGAAGCCTGCCTGCGGGGGTGAGTAGTTGAAGCCGTGCCACACGGAGTGGGTGGTGCCGCTGATGGCGCTCATGTCGCTGCCCAGCTTGAGGAGTTCGAGGGTGGTCTCGAACATGCGGTAGGTGTTGGTCATTTCCTCGGCGCTTATGAGGCGGCGGCCGCTTTGGTGGGCGGCGGAGGAGACCAGTTTGTTGATCATGGTGTAGGCGCGGCCGCGGCGGTAGTCGCTGTCGGGCATCTCCTCGCCTATGCGGTGGCGCAGGTAGTTGGTGGTCCAGCTTTCGCCTTCGGGTATGTCGTAGCCGAGGGAACTTTCGAGGGGGAAGAAGCCGCGCCCGTAGGCTTGGGCGCGCGCTTTGACGCCCTGTTGGTGGCACCAGTCGAGGAATGTCTCGGTGTAGCGTTCGTGGAGCAGTTCGGCTTTCGTCAGCTCAAAGTCGTGCCGCACTTGCTGTACCTGCCTCTTGAAGGCGGGTGCCTGCCGGGCGCCGTAGTCATAGCTCACCACGTCGCCTAAGCGGCCGGTCTTGAACATGGTGAAGGGCAGCCACGGCATGAGGTCGTAGCCCCGGCGGCGACGGAACTCCTCGGCAAAGTCGGTTGTCCAGTTTGCCCCTTCGAGTTCCATGCTGTCGGCGAAGTAGGCGCGCAGCCATTTCTTCATGGGGCCGAAGCGGTGTTCGAGTGTGTGCGACATGTTGTAAAGGAAATGAAGCACGGCCTCGCGGTTCATGTGGTCCAATATGGGGCCGGACGCTCCGGGGGCTCCATTGATGACGCTGGCAAAGGAGGTGCAGCGCACCAAGGCATAAAGCATGTATTTGCCGTTGGGCGAGGGATGCCAGCCGGTGGTAATTTGGTTGAGGGGATAGATTTTGATTGTGTCGCCAAGGAAAGAGCAGTCGTTGCGCTGATAGATGCTATAAACCGAGTCGGGCACAAGGAAGAGGTCCACCAGCTCGAACTGGCGGTCGGCATTGGGTACGGTCACTTTGGGGTCGACGGCATCGTAAATCTGCTGCCTGGTGATGACGAAAGGCTCATTGGTGCTGTTGGCGGACCAGTCCACCTCGGTGGCATAAGTGAGCATTACCTGTGCACGTTCCTCCATGGGCAGTGTTTCCATGCCGAAGGGCCAGCCGGAACCCACCAGCAGGTCGCAGCCCATGCCTAAGCGTTTTGCCTCGCGGAGGACGCAGCCGAGGGCGTCGAGCCATTGGTTGCCGAGCCATGGGAGCGAGGGTATGCCTAAGCTGTCGCATCGCTTGGCGGGGAACTCGATGGGGTTGATTTCCACCCCGCCTATGCCTGCATCGTGCAGCAGGTGCAGCTCGCGCTTCAGCTCGATGGTATCGACTTTGTCGCCGTTCCACCACCAGCGCACATAGGGCTGGTACTGGGCTGCGGCGTTGGTGCCGGCCAAGAGCAACAGGATGAGCAGGAGGCGTTTCATGTCAGGCGATTTTTTGTGTCATAGCGATGCACTTGGAGGAGGTACCACCCTAACTGTAAAGCCTGCACGGCGGCGCTCACTGCAGCGAAGAGGAGGATGGCCAAGGGGAAGTTGTTGTGGACGATGCCTATGTATAGGGCGGCTATGCGGAGCAGCAGTTGGGCAACCTGCAGGCCGAAGTCTACCCGCTGGGTGCCGAAGATGTTGGCGACAAAGGCCAGCGAGTTGGTGACTACCAGTATTCCCATCCATGGCAGCAGGCAGCGCACATAGTAGCCCGTGCCCACCCATTGGTTGCCAAAGAGGAAGACGAAGAGCGGTTCGGCAAGGAAGAAGACTGTGGTGCATACCACTACAGTTGCGGCACCGAGCAGGAGGGTGAACCGGCGCACGTCTTTCCATAGCGGTTGGCGGGTGGCCACTTTGGCAGCGGAGGATTCGTAGAACACTTTCTCGAAGGTGTTGGCCAGGACCCCCACGGGACGTTGGGTGAAGGTGAGGGCCAGCGAGAAGAGTCCTAACAGGGGTTTTTCGAAGTAAACGCTTAGCCACATTAGCGGCAGGTTGGCAGAGAAGCTGCTCACCAGCTCTTTGGGCATGACATAGAGGGGGAAGTTTTTGTATTTCTTGGCCAAGGCGGGTGTGGAGATTTGGGTGTGCCCGTTGTGTGGCGTTTTAGGGGCGGCATGGTGCAGATAGAGATGTCCGGCCACTTTGCCCAATACCGAGCCGAGCGGCAGGCCGGTGGTGTGGAGCAGTTGGCATAGCGGTGCCAGTAATCCGAAGAGGATGCGCGTGGCGGTGCCGCCCACCACCGATACCACTTCGCCTGTGGCTATTTGTTTGTATTGCCGGTGCCGGTTGCAGAGAAAGATGTAAACGCGGTTGGTGCCTGTAAAGTAGACCAGTATGGGGATGAGCAGCAGCAGGTGGGGGGGCAGGTTGGAGATGTTGGCGTGTGTAGCGGCCAGCGCCACTGCCACCGCCATCAGTGCCAGCGATATCCATGCGTTGATACGCAGCGAAAGGCGTTTCAGGGCCATTGCCTCGGCATGGTTTTCTGCCACTACTTGTGCCATCTCGTATTTGCAGGTGGAGAGGATGATGAGCACTTCGGTATAGCTGAAGAAGACGTTGCAGAGGCCGAAGTCTTCGGGGGTGAAGAGTCGCAGCAGCAACGTATAGGCAAGGAATGCGATGCCTTGGGCTATGATGTTGCCGGTAAGCAGTGTGCCGGAGTTTTTTATGAAGCGCGAGGCCATCTTTGTCGATTGGTAGGTGAGGGTTGCATACGCAGTTATTCTTGGTTCAGGAAGTATTTTCTCAGGGCCCATTCGGCGGCAAGGAGCAGGACGATGAGGATAAAGAGCCAGGGGAGGTTGAGGAGGGGAGTGTATTGCTTGTGTGTGTAGATGACGGACTGCATGTCGTCGCGGTCGGCGAGAAGGGCAGGCAGTTGGCCAGTTTGGTCGGGATAGAGCATGGTGGCGCCGGTGGTTTGTGCAATGGTGTTGAGGAGTGAGTGGTTGGCAACCAGGCTGAGCTGTTCGAGGTTGAGGGCTTCCACTACAAAGCTGCCTGTGGCGGAGTAGGTTTTTCCGGCAAAGGTGGTGGAGGCATTGTAGTTGTAGCGGCCGGGCGACAGGGTGCCGAGGTCGAGTGCATAGCCCGAACCGGAGGGGTGGAAGTCGTATTTTGCTGCCTGGCCCTGTACGGGCTGCAGGGTACACTGCACGTCCGGTTTGTTGGTCAGTCCGTAGTTGTCGTCGTAAAACTCGGCTCGGAGTGTAACTGGTTCGTCTTCGCGGTAGATACGCTCAGCCATTACGTGCAGCCGTTCGTGGTTGTCCTGGGCGCCGGTGTAGACCACCATTTTTTCCACCAGCTGGTCGAAGTCGTTGTGGCTGCCTGTCATTTGCCAGCAGTGGAGCCGCCAGCGCCAAAGACCTTCACCTGCCACAAATGCGTGGCGCACTCCTGTACCCTGGCAGAAGGCCACTAAAGGGCGGTCGGTGGCAGCGCCGGCTACTTTGACATAGTAAAGGGTTTGCAGGTTGGCTGCGGTGCGGTAGGTGCCAAAGGGTGCTGCAAGGGGTGGCAGTTTTTCTATCCGGTCGGAGGCGTCGTCGTTGGTTCCGAAGAGGGCAAAGGCATTGTTGCGGATAGCGGTTACCTCGTCGCTGTGGCGGCTTTTGGCTGCAATTTCGAGGCCGCTGTGGAGGGCGTTGAAACGTGCCAGGTCGGTTTGGGTGCCAATGACAAAGAGGGCAGGGGTGGTTTTTAGTGCCTCGAAGAGGGTGCGGTAGTCGGCCGGTGCACTGCCTTGGCGAGGTATGTTATGCAGCACCACAAGGCTGTATTTTGTTGATGGGTCTTGCCATTTTACGTTGACAATATCCCTGCCGGTAATTACATCAACCTCGTAGTCGGGGTTGCTTTCTATGGCTTGTTTCAGCGCGCTGATGTCGGGGTGTGGGACGGCCGCCACGATGGCAATTTTGCGGTGTCCGTCAAGTATTTCAACAGCGAGGGTGCGGCTGTTGTTGGCTGTGGTGTGCTCGCCGTTTCGGGGTGCCAGGCTGACGGTGTAGGTTTGCAGTCCTGGGGCATCGGCATTGATTAGGGCTGTCTCGGTGTGGCTGAAAGCGCCGGTGGTGTAGGAGAGGGGTTTGCTATAGATGGTTTTCCCGCCGTGAGTAATGCTCAGGGTGCTTTGTTCGCCATTCATTTCTGTTGCCCGTATGGTTATTTCCACAGGAAACTGGCTGCCTTTGTATGCCACACGGTTGCATCGCACGTCGGCCACCCATGCGTCGCGCTGTGTAGTGGTGTCGCCCAGTGCTATGGTGTAAACCGGAACGGCCAGTCTGGTTGCCGCTTCAGCGGGGTCGTGCCCCATGTTGTAGATGCCGTCGGTTACCAGCACCACTGCCCCCAGGTTGCGTCCTGCGTGACGGTCGGCAGCGGCCGACAGGGCTGCTGCAATGTCTGTGCTCTTGCCGCCGAAGGTGTCGTAGACCACGTCATAGTGTTTCTCCAACGCTTTCAGGGCTGGTGTCACTTTCAGAGAGGATTCGCGGCACGAGGCGCTCACATCCTGCGCCACCACCACTAAGGGCCGGTCGTGGCTGTTTACGTTCCGCTTTACTACAGGGGCAAGCAGGAGGAGAGCAATCAGCGATACTGCAGCGAAACGCAGCCCCGCTGCCAACCAGGTGAACCCTTTCCCAATGGGGGATGAGGGGGAGTGCCGGTAGAGGGCAAAGGCATAGGCCGCCCCTGCCAGCAGGCAGGGGAGCACACAGTACCATGGATAGTCGAATATCAAGTGCATAAACAACAATACAGAGCGGGTGAAACCCGCACCCAAAAATATTTTGCAAAGATACAAGAAAAAAAACAAATAGTAATCAAAAAGACAAAAAATAAGGTTGACTGGACGTTTTTTCTGTCCGCTGACAATGGCAGTGGCTGGACAATAAACTGGGTCGCTTGTCGTTATTATGCCAAAACAAACAATCGGTTAATATGAAATGTTTATCACGCGTTATGAGGTATTTTTTGTGCTTGTTATTAGCGGTGGCCGGTGCGGCATACGGCAGTGTGGCGCAGAATGCTATCGCCCCCGTGCAACAGGTTAATGTCTTTATTGGCACCAACGGAATGGGACACACATTTCCAGGCGCTTGCTTCCCCTATGGTTTTGTGCAGCTGAGTCCCGATACCGACACCATCCCCCACAACATTGACGGAGTCTACCAGCCGCGGGTCTACGACTATTGCGCCGGCTACCAGTACAGGGACAGCAGCATAGTGGGCTTCAGCCACACCCACTTCAGCGGCACGGGACACAGCGACCTGGGCGACCTGCTCATCATGCCCTACAGCGGCGAGACACAGCTCAACCCCGGCACGGCCGAGAACCCCGACGGGGGCTACCGCCAGCGTTTCCGCCACGAGACCGAGGAGGCACGGCCAGGCTACTATGCCGTCACGCTGGAGGACGACCACATACGCTGCGAGCTCACGGCCACGGCACACTGCGGCGTGCACCGCTACGTGTTCCCCAAGGGGGCGACGCAGAAGCTCATCCTCGACCTGAACCACGGCATCTACAACTACGACGGCAAGGTGCTGTGGGCGCGATGCAACGTGCTGTCGCCCTACTCGCTGAACGGGTGGCGGATGACCAGCGGATGGAACCGCGAGCGCAAGCTGTACTACCACATTTCGTTCAACAAGCCCATAAAGCACTATGGCTATCGCGACTTTGCACCACAGACCTACAAGGGGTTCTGGCACCGTTTTGACGTGGAGCACGATTTCCCCGAGATGGCGGGACGCAAGCCGGTGTGCTGGTTTGAGTTTGAGGATGACGGGAGCGACACGCTGGAGGTGAAAGTGGGTCTATCGGCCGAGAGCGTGGAAGGCGCACGGACAAGCATCGTCCGCGAGGGGGCTTTGTATTCGCACAGCGCCTGGCGCACCATCTACCGCGACCGACCGGAAGGCGACACCCTGCTTATCGTCGACCAGGATGACCCCCGCTACCGCAGCCATTTCGACGTGGCGAACGAGCTGACGCGCCAAGCGTGGGAACGGATGCTGGGCCGCATCGAGGCACAAGGGCCGGAGGATGCTTTGGCTATGCTTTACACCTCGCTGTACCATACGATGATCAACCCTTCGCTCTATCAGGATGTGTATCAAGAGTGGCAGGGTCGTCGCAAGTATACCATTTTTTCGCTTTGGGACACTTACCGAGCCCTGCACCCTCTCATCAACTTGATGGACACTGCCATGAGCCGCGACATGGTTTATTCACTGCTGAAACATTATCACCGCAGCCCCCACCACATGCTGCCGGTGTGGAGCCACCACGGAGGCGAGAACTGGTGCATGATTGGCTACCATGGGGTGTCGGTGCTGGTGGACGCGGTGCTGAACAATCTGGGTGTGGACACGGAGCAGGAGCTGGAAACGATGGATGCGGTGTTCCGCACTTCGAATGTGGATTATTACGACTATACGGGGCTGTATAAGCAGCTGGGGTATGTGCCTTTCGACAAGAGCCGCAACGGCACCTCCGTCACGCTTGAGAACGCCTACGAGGACTGGTGTATCTACTACGCCCTGGAGCGGGGTGTTGAGAACGTGTTGCCCGATGTGGTGGGCTATGAGGACTCGGTGCGCGAGAGCTATCGCCAGCGGGCATTGAGCTATCGCAATGTGTATAAGGACGGCTTTGTGCGCGCCCGCCTTGCGGACGGTAGCTGGAAAACGCCCTACTCCCTGCTGTCGACCAGCGGCGAGGGGCTGATAGAGGGCAACGCGTGGAACTACAGCTTTTATGTGCCGCACGATGTGAACGGCATGATGCAGTTGATGGGTGGCGAGAAAGCCTTTGTGCGCAAGCTGGACACGCTGTTCACCATGCATGTGCCCGACGAGTTCTTCGCCGAGACGGAGGACGTGACCCGCGAGGGGATGCTGGGTGGCTATGTGCACGGCAACGAGCCCTCGCACCATATCCCCTACCTCTATATGTGGACGTCGCAGCCGTGGAAGACACAGTATTGGGTGCGTGAGGTGATGAACCGCATGTACCGCAACCATATCGATGGCCTCTGCGGCAACGACGACTGCGGGCAGATGTCGGCGTGGTACATCTTCAGCGCCATGGGGTTCTACCCCGTCTGTCCCGGCAGCGGCCAGTATGTGATAGGTGCACCCTACCTGCCCTATATGCGGGTGCGGATGGGCAGCGGGAAATATCTTGAGATAAAAGCCCCCAAGGTGAGCGACCGCAACCGCTACATACAGCGCGTGCGATGGAACGGCAAGCCCCACGACAAGGCCTACCTCACCTACAGCCAGCTGATGGAAGGCGGCACACTGGAGTTGGAAATGGGTCCCCGCCCCAACAAGAAACTCTTCCAATCCCCCGCCACCAAACCCTACAGCCTCTCGGAATAAAAAGTGAATGCGCGATGATAAGTTCCAATAAGAAAGGCAACTTATTGAGAGAGCAAAAGCCGGCTAAAGATTTTTTCCATACAAGGGGAAAGATTCCGTTCCCCTTGTATAGATAGAAATAGTCATATCTTTGCACTTCGAACAACATCCGCTCTCCCGCCACTCTTTGATTCTTATTCTTACCCACTTCGAAACCACTGAGACTTAAACCATCTTCATAAATCAAGGGACTTTAAGCATAATACGCTGAAAACAAAAAAAATCGCCTAACATATATCACTACCACTCCTTTCACCCCCATTCTACCGTATCAACAATAAACCCAATTACCTTGCAAAATAATATTTTGTCAATCCATAAAGATTGCGTATCTTTGCAAATTAAAAAAAACAATGGATAGAAATTCCTTGTATGGAACAAAATAGCTTCATAACTAATCAGGACAAACTATTGTCTGATATTATCAACGGCATATTGCCCAAAAGCGAAGCTGTTGATATTCTAGTTGGGTATTTCTACTTTTCTGGATATAAGCTAATCTCTGAAAACCTTCAAGATAAACGCGTAAGGATTCTTGTTGGACTTGATATTGATACCACTATTACTAAGAATCTCCGCGAGATGGATTCTTTGACGAACGATAACAAATCAAGGGCTCAAATCAGAGAGGAATACTTTGGCAACTTTGTGCGACTGTTCAACGAGACGGACTTTTTTGACAACCAAACAAAACTTGACGGTTTCACTCTTTTCTACAACAAACTAAAAGACGGTTCACTTGAAATCCGCAAGACGGAAGACCCATGCCACGCAAAACTCTATATCTTCAATTATAACGATGACGTAAGCGAGAACGGAGAAGTTCCTGGCGCCGTAATAACCGGTTCAAGCAACCTCTCATACGAGGGGCTTTCTGGAAGAGTTGAAATTAATTCTAGATTCAACGACAAGCAATCTCATATAGACGCATCAGCCATATTCAACGAGTTATGGGAGAGTTCAGTTATCATTGCAGACAAAGATACTATTCCTGACTTTGAGATAAAAGTCATCAAAAAGATTTGGTACGACCGGCTTTTCAGCCCCTACTTGATGTATCTGCGTGTGCTGAAGGAATACTTCACCATTCCGACGATCGAAAACATAATGACCCCATACGACATCACCGATGGACGCTTCTCCAATCTGAAATATCAGACCGATGCCGTACAGATGGCCATAAACGCCATAAGGATTCATAATGGTGTCATCGTATCTGATGTTGTGGGCCTTGGCAAGAGTATCATTGCTTCTACTGTTGCACGCAATTTGCGTTTGAGAACTATTGTCGTCTGCCCACCACACTTGGAAGATCAGTGGAAATCTTACCGTGATGATTTCGGGTTCACTGCAACCGTGTTCTCGTCAGGAAAACTTGAAGAGGCTCTCAATTACTATGAACATATCGTCAAGGATAAAGAAAACTACTTGGTAATCGTCGATGAGGCACACCGCTATCGCAATGAATACACCCGTGACTATGCCATTCTTCACCAACTCTGTTCTGGCAACAAGGTGATGCTACTTACCGCCACACCATTCAACAACCGACCTGATGACATCTACGCAATGGTGAAACTATTCCAGATACCTACTAAGTCGACATTAAAGACGGTAGAGAATCTGGGAGCCAAATTCAAAGAGCTGATTAGTAAATATAAACAACTACAAAAAGATCAACGCGACAAACGTATTTCAGACATTGAAGCAAAAGCCGAGGCCGAAAAAATTGCCAATGAGATTCGTTCTATCATTGCGCCTTTGGTGATTCGCCGCTCCCGCATTGACCTGCAGGAAATTCCTGAGTATGCCGAAGACCTCCGTCAACAGAATATCCAACTGGTTATTCCCAACGATCCCGTAGAATTGGAATACGACCTGAGCGACCTGAAAGAGTTGTACCTGTCCACATTAAACAGAATCAGTGCCATTGATGATAATGTGAAAGACGGTACCTACCGATTTAAGGCTGCCCGCTATTCTCCCGTGTTGTATTTGAAAGAAGACTTGATACCAGAATTGGCAAAAAAACTAGAAGAGAAAACAGGTGTAGAACTCAACCTCCTGTTAGGTCGACAAGCCAACGTGGCCAAATTCATGCGTCGTTTGCTGGTGCGCCGATTCGAGAGTTCCGAATATGCGTTCCGCAAGTCCCTGGAATACATGATTGAGTCATCCAAGCATATACTAAAATGGATTGAAACCACCGATAAGGTTCCCATCTACAAGAAAGGCAATCTTCCTGATGTGGAAGACTTATATGGAACGGATGACGACGGAAACGAATCAGTAACCGATCTCTATGAGAAATATGAGAAGAAAGGCTTCTTTGAGATTGAATCGAAATACCTGAAAAAAGAAGAGTTTATCGCAGACATCAATGCTGACAAGAATCTATTGGAAGGCATTCTCGAACAATGGTTTGGCAAAGACCAGCATATTG